>Ga0222713_10001456_pt1 | contig 26533 bp, 20 predicted proteins | sample C33_649DmetaG_FD_165061 | JGI IMG/M metagenome (GOLD analysis project Ga0222713, IMG submission 165061) | Estuarine water microbial communities from San Francisco Bay, California, United States - C33_649D | ecosystem: Environmental > Aquatic > Marine > Unclassified | place: USA: California... | reverse complement strand
CGCAGAAGCTGCTTTTGCAGGAGCTGCTTTTGCAGGAGCGGCCTTCGCTGGAACAGATTTTTTAGGGGCTGGCGCAGCAGCCTTCTTTACAGGAGCCTTGGGGGCAGCTGCTTTTTTTACTGGTGCTGACTTCTGAACTGGTTTTGCAGCCTTTTTTGGTGCAGGTTTCTTTGTTGCCATAGTACTTACCCTTTTTTTATAACATTGATCTTCAGCGTTTTACCATTAATCTCGGTATCAAGCCCTTCAGATAATCCCGTTTTAAGCAAGACATGGTCAGCCAAAATTTCCGCGCAAATATATGCATTAAATTGTGTAAACGCATCGTCCAGCTCCGGATCAGACTGAATTTCAACAATTATTCTATCCGTCAATTCCAAATCAAGGTCCTTTCTGATCTTCTGCACCCTGTTCACCAGCTCCCTGGCATTGCCTTCCTGCTCAAGGGCAGGGCTGACGACTACATCCAATGCCACTGTCAGGGCATTCCGGGAAGCCACCATCCATCCCTCAACATCTTCGCTTTGGATGTCAACCTCTTCTTTCAAGAGATGAATCGATTCTCCCTCCACCAGGAGATCAAATGTCCCTGTTGATTCCAATTGCCTGATTTCTTCCTGAGACATGGCCGCAATGGCCGCAGCAGCAAGCTTCATTTTCCCACCGAGCCTTTTGCCCAACAAGACAAAATTGGCTTTTATCTTTTTGCGGATAAAATCATTGTCTGCTGGCAGGTATTCCATTTCTTTGACATTCACCTCGGCCAGAATCAGGTCTTCCACCTTCTCCAGCTGAACTTTCATGGCTTCGCCATTGACAGGGATGAGCATTTTCTGGAGCGGCTGGCGCACCCGGATATTTACTTTTTTCCTGATGGACAGCACCAGAGAGGAGATTTCCTTTGCCATGCCCATTCTTTCCTCGAGTGCTGCATCTATCCAGGCTTCATTGGCCACTGGAAAATCGGCATGATGAACAGAATTGAAAGACTCTTTACCGGTAACAGCGTTCAGGTTCCTGTAAATGGAATCTGTGAAGAATGGCGAAATTGGCGCAGCCAATTTCGCAACAGTCACCAGACAATTGTAGAGTGTCTGATAGGCACTGATTTTATCCGTTCCATATTCTCCCTTCCAGAACCGCCTTCTGGAAAGCCTTACGTACCAGTTGCTGAGCAACTCATCAACGAACTCGTCAATTGCCCTTCCAGCAAGGGTAGGCTCATAGTCCTCCATGTGCTGGCTGACCTGTTTGATCAGGCTTTGCAGGCTTGACAAAATCCAACGGTCGATTTCAGGCCTCTCGTTAAAAGGAACATCTGCTTCCGCATAAGTAAACCCATCCACATTGGAATAGAGAGAAAAGAATTGATAGGTATTGTACAAAGTACCAAAGAACTTTCGCTGCACTTCCTTGATGCCTTCGATATCAAATTTGAGGTTGTCCCAAGGAGAGGCATTGGTGATCAGGTACCAGCGGGTGGCATCAGCACCATAGGTTTCGATGGTACTGAAAGGATCTACAACATTGCCCAGGCGCTTGCTCATCTTGTTGCCATTCTTGTCCAACACAAGACCATTGGAAACAACTGTCTTATAAGCAACACTGTCAAATAAAAGGGCTCCCAGTGCATGCAAGGTGTAAAACCATCCACGGGTCTGGTCTACCCCTTCCGCAATAAAGTCGGCAGGGAAAGCATTGCCACTTTCCACCAATTCACGGTTCTCAAAAGGATAATGCCACTGGGCATAGGGCATGGCCCCACTGTCAAACCAAACATCCACCAGATCAGGCACACGCTTCATGGCCTTACCAGAGGCACTCACCAGGATCACATCATCAACAAATGGCTTGTGCAGGTCTGCCAGACCATTTTCTAAAAATTGTTTGTTTGTTTCTCCGCCAAGCACTGAGGCCGCTTTTTTGATTTCGGTATTCAGCTCTGTCACAGAACCAATGCAAATTTGTTCTGCACCATCTTCTGTTCTCCAGATCGGCAAAGGTGTTCCCCAGAACCTGCTGCGGCTGAGGTTCCAGTCCACCATGTTTTCCAACCAATTTCCGAACCTGCCTTCGCCGGTTGATTTGGGTTTCCACTGGATGGTCTTGTTGAGTTCCACCATCCGGTCCTTCAATGCTGTTGTTCTAATGAACCAGGCATCCAATGGGTAATACAGGATTGGCTTGTCTGTTCTCCAGCAATGGGGATAATTGTGTTCGTATTTTTCTACTTTGAATGCCTTGCCCTCTTTCTTGAGCTGGACACAGATGTCAATGTTGACATCCACATAATTTTCTTCGTTCTTGTAATTCTTAACGAAGCGGTGACTGAATTCACCCAGGCCATCCACAAATTTACCTTCACGGTCAACGAGGGTGAGGATGCCCAATCCATATTTCTTTCCCACTTTGTAGTCATCCGCACCAAAAGCAGGCGCAGTGTGCACTATACCGGTTCCGTCTTCAGTGGTTACGAAATCACCAACCACCACTTTGAAGGGATCAGCGCCAGGAGTGATCTCTTGTATAACACTCCGTGCATTGGCGGCAGCGGGCATCAACTGATCGTAATAAATCCCTTCAAGCGCTTTGCCTTTGATGGTACCCAATACTTTCCAGGGAATCAATTTGTCGCCTGTCTTGTATTCCACAAAAGGCAATGCGGCAGCCTCTTCCTTGAAATACTTGGGAAGCAGGGCTGTTGCGCAAACGACTGTCAATGGTTCTCCTGTATAGGGATTGTAACTTGATACCAGCGAATATTCAATGGAAGGACCTACAGTCAACCCCAGATTAGAAGGCAAGGTCCAGGGCGTGGTGGTCCATGCCATAAAATAAACCGGACCAGCTCCGGTATTCATTTCCTTCAGAACTGAAAACGCCGGGTGATTGTTATTGCTATTTTCTGAAAGCCTGAAGAGGGCAACAGCAGAAGTATCCTTTACATCTTTGTACGTTCCTGGCTGGTTGAGTTCATGGGAACTCAGTCCGGTACCTGCAGCGGGGGAATAAGGTTGAATGCTGACACTCTCATACAAATATCCCTTATCGTACAACCGCTTCAAACACCACCATAGAGACTCGATATAATCATTTTCAAAGGTTACATAAGGATGTTGCAGATCAACCCAGTAGCCCATTTTGGTCGTGATCTCATCCCATTTGTCCTTGTAGCGCAGCACTGCTTCACGGCATTTCTGGTTGTATGCTTCTACACTGATTGTTTTACCGATGTCCTCTTTGGTGATGCCGAGTTCTTTTTCTACGCCAAGCTCAACTGGAAGACCATGGGTATCCCACCCACCTTTTCTTTTCACCTGAAAACCCTTCATGGTCTTGTAGCGGCAAACAAGGTCCTTGAGCGTGCGGGAAATTACATGGTGTATTCCCGGCATGCCGTTGGCACTGGGCGGTCCTTCGTAGAAAACAAAAGGTTTTGCCCCTTCCCTGTTGCGGATGCTTCCACCAAATGCATCCTCCTGCTCCCAGTTTGCCAGGATTTCCTTTTCAAACGCGGGGAGGTTGAGTTGTTCGTATTCTTTATAAGTCTTTCCCATACTTTTTCCTAAGGTGGCAAAGGTAGAAAAAAGTTTAAGGGTTTTACTTGAAATTCATGGTTCCGTCAGCCTGGTAGGCAAAGCGGAAAGTGTAATAACGTTGGTTCTTCAGTTTTTCAGCATCAGTGGCAGTTGCTGAGGGCGTCACCCCACCTTTGTAGTAATTGAGGATTTCAACTTTGGCATACTTCCCCTTGGCAGTTTTGAACACCAATACCCTCCCAGGAATGGGGGTAATGAGCATTGAAACAGGGTTGTACACATACCATCCTTTGTTGCTTGCATTGGGCACTGCATATGAAACGGGTGCATTGTCTTGTCTGAAAACCGAATCTTTTGGCACAGTCATCAAATCATCAAATGTTCCAACATAAACAAATGCGCCCCCTGCACCAGGACCACTGTTGCCCCCATTGGTGATGATGGTTGTTCCTCTTACTGCCACATCCCACTTCACTGAATTGGAATCAGTACTGGGCACCACAGCGTTTGTTTCGAAACTGAAAAAAGTATACTTACCCGCACCCACAGGTTGGCCATTGACCAGTCCTACAATGGTGTCTGCAGGAATTCCTGAAACTGTTTTTTCAGTCAATGTGGATACGACAACTGGAGCTTCATTCTTCTCACAAGCCTGAAAAACAACTAACGCTAACATTGCACTTCCGATGATCCTTGAACTTCTCATTGCTTCTTGTTTATTGGAAATTAAAAAATGAATTGAATGTCTACATACGTTGTCCTTCCTGGGTTTCCGGGAAGAAACTGGATGTCTTTGTAATTGAAGAGATTGTCAACACCAGCCATGAATTTCCAATGAGCATTCAATGGAAGACCGATGCTTGTATTGACCTGCACATATCCTTTTGCATACTCATCATCTCGGTTGATCAGCCCATTCCCATCCAGGTCAGACGTTCCCCACCTGCTTCTGTACATCATGCGGATGGTAGAAAAATATCCCTTGGCATTTTCTGCATTGAGCTTAAGGTTTGCCGTATGCCTGGACCGGTTGGGCAGTCCACCATAGTCTGAAAGGCCCATCCGATAAGCTTGTCCATTGGCAAGAGATCTTTGAAAAACCTCTCCTTCTTTGATGGATTGCAACACTTCCTTGTCTGCAGCATAAAGGAATTGGTATCCTGCATTGAGCTGCATCCATTTCCCAATTTTTTGCTGTGCACCCAGCTCAACGCCTTGTGTAAGTGCACGCTTGAGGTTGAAATAACTGTAGATCTGCCCACCGTTTTTCTTGAAGGCAATGATATCGGTAACAATCATGTTTTTCAGGTCATTCCTGAAAATGTTGGCAGTGAATTGAGATGATGCATTCAGGGTATAAACAATGCCTGCATTCAATCCCCCTGAAACCTCGGGCCTCAATGCAGACAAATTACCTGCGAGTGCAGTGGTTTGGTCCAGCAACTGGGCTGCCGAAAGCCTTTTTAATTCATTGACCGCCACTTCAGACCCGAACACGGAATACGCACCAGCAGCGAGGTTGGTGAAGTTGAGGTACAACTGACGGAAGTCAGGCGCCTTGAAACCACGACCGTAAGAAAGATTCAGTTTCAGTTTCTCAGAAGGCTTGTACTGGAAAGCAATTTTAGGACTCCATACTGAGGCATAGGCTTGGTTGGCATCGAACCTTAGGCCGCCAATCAATGTAAATGTTGAAGAGAGCTTTTGCTCATGTTGTGCGAAAAAATATCCAATGGAATTTGTTCTCAATGTTGATGCAGTATCATAGCGGTTTGAACGCACCCTTTCACGGACAATTCCAGCACCAGCCGTAAACGCGGCATTGGCTGTGATTTGCCAATCCGTCTGGTTTTCAACCCTTGCAAACAATTGCCTGAACCTGTCATCGTAACCGCCGGTTGCATTTTTTACTGCCAACTGTTGGACTGCGTTGAATCCTGTCAGGTATCCACGCAATGTTGACTTTATTTTCTGCTCCTTGTTGAACTGAAGGTATGGGGTGAAATTGTATTCTTCGTTTTTCTCAAAACCCTTTGAAGCAATGGTGGTACCAAGGTTTTGCACAAAGATCGTATTGTCGATATGGCTTGAATTGGCCCTGAAGGAAGCACCAGCTTTCCATAGGTTGCCCAGCTGCTGGTGTATGCTCAGGCTCTGTGTTGATCGCCTGAAAGGTTCAACTGTTTTTTGCACTGCATTGGGCTTGAGGCTGTACCCCTCAGATTGATTGTAATTCAATGATGCAGCAAGGTCTGTTCGGTTGAACCTTCTTGAGAAGTTGAGGTTTCCATCCACCGTGTTAAAGCTTCCATACCGCAATCCAAGATCAGTCTTGTTTTGACCTGCACGATCCGTGATGATGTTGATGACCCCACCCATGGCCTCTGAACCATAAAGACTGGATGATGGGCCCTTGACAATTTCAATTTTCCTGATATTCCTCACAGTAATTTTTGAAAGATCAAGCACGCCCGCTGTTCTGCCAATCAATGGTTCTCCATCGATGAGAACAAGCGTGTACTCTGATGAAAGACCCTGCACCTGAATACCTTTGCCAAAATTATCAACCACCTGGATTCCTGTTTGTTCAGCCAGGATATCATTCAACCGAAGTGATCCATTCTGGTAGAGGGTTTTAGAAGAAATCACCGCTACCGGTATGGCAACATTCCCCATTGCCCTTGGCGTTCTTGTGGCTGTCACCACCACTTCATCCAGGCTTGTACGGGAGGAATCATTTCCGCGCTGTGCAAAGGCCACCGCGCTCATCAACAAAAACAATGTTTGAAACAAAATCCTCATGCAGTTAGAATTAGCTGCAAAACTGAATCACTTGGCTCCAAGATTTATCATGGGATTGTCAGATGAAACACAAGAATGGAATTATGACAATTCAGTGACGAGGATTGAACGAAGCGATGAATTTTTGGATGAATCCTAAACAAAAACTACCGCTTGGAATAGGTTGTTTTGTTCAACATTTCACAGGGCTTGAGTCCGGTATGTTTTTTGAACGCGGTAGAAAAATGTGAAATGGAGGAGTAGCCCAATTGAGCAGAGACTTCTGAAACGGTAAAGCCTTTTTCATAGAGCAGGTACCTGGCATGTTCCATCCGCTGGTCCTGGTAAAAATCAAAAATGGTGGCGCCGAACATCACCTTGAATCCTTTTTTGAGATAGCATTCATTGATGGCCGCTTTTCTGCTCAGCTCCCTGATGGTGATAGGATCGCAGATGTGCGCAAGCAAGATTTCCCTTGCTTTGATGATCTTCTCCCTTTCGTCTTGATGGGCTAGAAATTTACAGGCAGGCACCTCATCTTCCCTGATGGTGCTCATTGACTCCAGCGTATAAAGCAGGAGTATTTGCGTCTGGGCGTTGATGAAAATATTTTCAACGGCATCGGCATACCGATGGTTGAGGATGGAAGAAAGGGTATGCCGGATTCTCCCAGAAATTGAAATAGGCTTGCTGAAGGTATGGTTGAAGCGAAAGTTCAGGATGGCGTCGGCTTCAGGATTGGTTCCTTCTGATTTGATGAGGTTGCTGAGGTGAAGGGGTTCAAACCTGAACTGAAGCAAATCCATAGTTCCGGTTTGTTCGACACATTGGGCATTTCGGTTCAGCTTGCACTCTTCACAATTGGCATTGGGTTCTTTGCAAAAGGTCTGGCCATTTACGCAAAACCGCAGTTCGAGGTAGCGGTTTTCCGCCAACTCGTCATAATGGTAGACCAGGGTTCCATGGTCATCCACTCCAAGGGAACTGCCCTGCGGATGCCGATTGAGGGCGTATTGCCAGGAACCAGGGATTTTCTTTTCTCTTGAAAACAATACCGGAAGTCCTTCAAAATGGTTCCATTCTGACATCATCCTGAGCGGTATGGTGAGGTTATCTGGCATGAATACACAAAGATAGGCCTTCTGGCTGACCTCAGGGCCAGTGCTTTGTCAAAAAACGGTAATGAATATGTGGAAATCATCTTAAAAAAGAAAGGCCGTTTTAGGGCTAAAAATGAGGTAAGCCCCCTGAATTTCAGTAGATTTGTAGACCGGGGTATCAAAATACAAAACCAGAGGTAGACGTTAACTATGAGCATGGAAATTGATGAAAATTTAGAACAACCCAACAACAGTTATGGTGCGGACAGCATTCAGGTGCTGGAAGGTTTGGAGGCGGTCAGAAAAAGACCCGCCATGTATATTGGTGATATTGGGGTGAAAGGTCTTCACCACCTTGTTTATGAGGTAGTGGACAACTCGATTGATGAAGCCTTGGCAGGCCATTGCGATAATATCATTGTCAATATTCATGAAGACAACTCCATTTCAGTAGAGGACAATGGAAGGGGTATTCCAACCGGAATGCACCACAAAGAACAACGCAGTGCCCTTGAAGTGGTCATGACCGTGCTGCATGCCGGTGGTAAATTTGACAAGAATACCTACAAGGTTTCAGGAGGTTTGCATGGTGTGGGTGTGAGTTGCGTAAATGCATTGAGCACCACATTGCAGGTAACAGTGAACCGTGATGGGAAAACCTTTGAACAAGAGTACGAACGCGGTGTCCCCAAATATGCCGTAAGGGAAATTGGAAGCAGTTCCACCACAGGCACCAAGGTCCATTTTTGGCCCGATACCACTATTTTTACTGCAAACGTTTACAACAAGGATATCCTGGAAGGAAGGCTTCGCGAACTGTCTTACCTGAACAAACGCATCCGCATCACCTTGAACGATCTTCGTGAACTGGATGAGGCAGGCAATCATTACCAACAGGTATTTTTCAGCGAAGGTGGGATCATTGAGTTTGTTGAGATGCTGGACAGGAACGGAAAGCGCAGCTCCCTCATCCCGAACATCATCTACATGGAAGGGCATGATGCAGACTCCAATGTAGCCGTTGAGGTGGCCATCAACTACAACGATTCCTACAACGAACACATCTTCTCTTACGTCAACAACATCAATACCATTGAAGGCGGCACCCATGTGGCTGGCTTCAGAAGAGCGATTACCAGGGTTTTCCAGCAATACGGGAAGAAATTGGGGCTTTTTGAAAAGTCGAAAGTGGAAGTAGAAGGTGATGATTTCAGGGAAGGCCTTTCTGCCATCATTTCCGTAAAAGTTCCTGAGCCTCAATTTGAAGGACAGACAAAAACTAAACTCGGCAACTCTGAAGTCATTGGTATCGTTGATGTTACCGTATCCCGCACGCTTGAAGCATACCTGGAAGAAAACCCAAGGGATGCCAAAAATATCATCAGCAAGGTAATTTTGGCTGCACAAGCCAGGGCTGCTGCAAGAAAAGCCAGGGAATTGGTCCAAAGAAAAACTGTTTTGTCTGGAGGCGGTCTTCCTGGAAAACTCTCTGACTGCTCTGAACGTGATCCAACAAAAAGTGAATTGTTCCTTGTTGAGGGTGACTCAGCAGGAGGAACGGCCAAACAGGGCCGCGACAGGAACTTTCAGGCCATTCTGCCACTCAGGGGTAAAATCCTCAACGTTGAAAAAGCAATGGAACACAGGATCTACGACAATGAGGAGATCCGCAACATGTTCACTGCCCTTGGCGTAAAAATTGGTACCGCAGAAGATCCGAAAGCGCTTGACCTTTCCAAACTCCGTTACCACAAACTGATCATCATGACCGATGCTGATGTGGATGGAAGTCATATCGCAACGCTTATCCTGACTTTCCTTTTCCGTTACATGAAGGAAATGGTTGAACAGGGATATGTATACATTGCACAACCACCTCTTTACCTTGTAAAAAAAGGAAAAGAGCAGTTCTATGCATGGAATGAGGAGCAAAGGAAAGGATACGTAGAGCGCCTTGGTGCGGGAAAAGAAGACAGTGTTAACGTGCAGCGATACAAAGGTCTCGGAGAAATGAACGCAAGCCAGCTTTGGGACACCACCATGAACCCCGGCTCAAGAACGCTCAAGAGGGTCACCATTGAAAGTGCAGCAGAAGCCGACAGGGTATTCAGCATGCTCATGGGAGATGAAGTAGGGCCAAGAAGGGAATTCATTGAATCACATGCCAAATACGCAAAACTCGATATTTGATCATCTTTACTAACAATTAAAACAATCAACATGGCAAACGAAAACATGCTCACAGCCTACAATGTCAAAACAAAGGAAAAAAATGTTCCCATCATGGATGCAGTAGTCAGCAAGACTGCAAAAGGTGGATACATTGCCAAAGGACATGATGGCAAGGGCAACAAGCTTACAGCACTTCTTGGTGAAGCAAAAGCACTTGCTGCCATCAAAGCTGGAACAGCTAAGCAGGATTGGTAGTCTTTAACTGCTCATATTCTTCAAGACAGGCCCCTGGCCTGTCTTTTTTATTTGGTCTTGTACTGGTTTTTTTGCAGCCATCCCCTCACCTTTTCCCGGTGGTCTCCCTGTAGAATAATCTCTCCATCCTTGGCAGATCCGCCTGTACCACACTGGTTCTTCAACTGCTTTCCCAAGGTGGCCATGTCGTCTTCGGCACCGATAAATCCAGTGATCAGGGTAACTGTTTTTCCTGCACGGTGTTTGGTTTCCAGCGTAATCTTCAACACCTGTTCTTGAGGTGGCAAGGTTTGAACCGGGGTGTTGTCATCCTCTATCTTAAAATCAGGATTGGTGCTGTACACCAACAAGGATCCATTCTCTTTTTTCTTGCTCATGTTCATTCGTTTGATGGCTTAACCTGAATGGGATTGCTGAATCATGCATTTTGGCAATTCTGCCAGCCCATATCCTGGATGAAGATAAAATGAAATGAAGTAATTTTGCAGGATGGAAAATAAAAAATGTATCCTCGTGATCATGGACGGTTGGGGCCTTGGTGCGGTTGAAAAAAGTGATGTCATCCAACATTCCCATGTGCCATTTGTATCCTCCCTGTATGCCCAGTACCCGAATTCAACATTGGTCACCTGTGGCGAGCCAGTTGGCTTGCCGGATGGTCAAATGGGAAACAGTGAAGTTGGGCACCTGAACCTGGGAGCAGGCAGGATTGTTTACCAAGAACTGCAACGCATCAATGTAGCCATTCGAACTGGGGAATTTCAACAAAACCCAGCCTTGCTGAATGCCATACAGTATGCAAAAAAGAACAATAAAAAATTGCACCTCATAGGACTGGTCAGTGATGGTGGGGTTCATTCTCACACTTCGCACCTCAGGGCAATCACAGACCTTTGCAAGGCCGAAGGATTGTCATCTGTATTCATCCATGCATTCACTGATGGCCGGGATACCGACCCCAGGAGCGGACTTGGTTTTGTTACCGCGTTGGAAGATCACCTCAAAGGCAGTGCAGGCAAGATTGCATCAGTCATAGGAAGGTATTATGCCATGGACCGTGACAAGCGTTGGGAAAGGGTCAAGCTGGCATATGATGGCATGGTCAATGGATCGGGCATGAAGGCAACCTCTGCAACAGATGCCATCAAAAATGCCTATGCAGAAAATACCACAGATGAGTTCATCAAACCCGTCATCATCACCGGTGAAGACAATCAACCCCTTGCCACCATTGCAGCAGATGATGCTGTGGTTTGTTTCAATTTCAGGACCGACAGGTGTCGGGAGATAACAGAGGTCTTGACCCAAAAAGACTTCCCAGAATTGGGCATGCACAAACTAACACTAGAGTATACCACAATGACTGAATACGACAGCACCTTCAAACATGTGCACGTTATTTTCAGAAATGATAACCTTACCCATACCCTTGGGGAAGTATTGGAGATGCATGGCAAGAGCCAGATCAGGATTGCTGAAACGGAAAAATACCCGCATGTCACCTTCTTCTTCAGCGGTGGAAGGGAACTGCCATTTGAAGGGGAAAGAAGGATCATGGCGGCCTCTCCAAAAGTAGCCACCTATGACCTTCAGCCAGAGATGAGTGCACATGAATTGACCCAAAAAATTGTACCTGAAATACAAGCGAAAAGCGCTGACTTTATCTGCCTCAATTATGCGAATGCAGACATGGTTGGACATACAGGCGTGTGGGAAGCAGCTGTCAAAGCAGTAGAAACAGTAGATGCCTGTGTCAGACAGGTCGTAGAGGCAGCCCTAGAAAATGAGTACACTGTCTTCCTGACGGCAGATCATGGCAATGCAGACTTCATGAAAAATGAGGATGGCAGCCCCAATACAGCCCATACGCTGAACCCAGTTCCACTTTTTGTCATTGACAAACACTGGAAGGGTCAATTGAGGTCTGGTAAACTCGGCGATATTGCTCCCACCATTCTTCATTTCATGGGCTTGCCCATACCGGCAGAAATGACTGGTGAAGTGCTGGCAGACTGATGCAAGAAAGAAACCCAATAAAAACAGGAAAGCTAAAAACGGCAATGCTCATGCTATGCATGGGCATTGTTCTATTTACCAAGGCACAAGAAGTTGTGGACAGCCTTGCGGAAAAGGAACTCGTGGAAATAGTGGTTTCAGGAAACAAGTTTGCAGAAAAAAAGAAAAACATTGTACAAAAGATAGACATCATTTCCTCTTCCTATATCAGGAAAGCCAATGCACAAAACATGGGCGACCTCTTGATGTCAACAGGCAATGTATTTGTTCAAAAAAGCCAGCAAGGTGGAAGCAGCCCTGTGATCAGGGGTTTCGAAGCAAGCCGCGTATTATTTGTTGTCGATGGCGTGCTCATGAACAACCTGATCTATCGATCCGGGCATTTGCAAAACATCATCACCATTGATCAGAACATATTGGAATCTGCCGAAGTATTGCAGGGCCCCTCTTCTACATTGTTTGGCAGTGATGCATTGGGTGGTGCAGTTCACATGATCAGCAAACAACCCATACTATCCAAGGAGAAAGGAAAAACAACAACCAGTTCCAATGTATTCAGCCGCTTTTCATCTGCAAACAGGGAAAAAACCATCCACGCTGACCTGAGCGCAGGATGGAAAAAGATAGGACTGCTCACCAGCATTACCCACAGCAATTTTGGGGATACAAAAATAGGAAAGCAAGACATGAAAGGTTTTGAAGGATTTGGCACCAGGCCTTTCTATGTCCAACCTTTCAATGGCATCAGAGGAGATACCATTGTTAAAAACAGCAATGATCGCATACAAAGGTTCTCTGGTTATACCCAAACAGACTTTACACAAAAACTATTGTACAAGCCCAATGCCAATATTACCCATGGATTGAATTTCCAATATTCAACCAGTTCAGATGTACCAAGGTATGATCGTCTTCAAGACACCAGGGCTGGTGTTTTAAGATATGCCTCATGGTATTATGGCCCACAACAAAGATCACTGTTTGCCTATAATTTTTCTGCCAACAACAGGACTGGCTTTTTCAATGAATACAATGCAACACTAAGCCATCAATCCATCGAAGAAAGCAGGATAACAAGGGAGTATAAACGATATGATCGCTTTGACAAAAGAATGGAAAAAGTGGGTGTTGGCGGTCTTACTATAGATGCCAGAAAAAAATTAAAGCAGGATGAAATCACCACTGGTATTGACATACAGCTGAACGATCTGCATTCCACTGCCAGCAGAACAAACTTATTGTCTGGAGGGATTGCCCCACTCGACACCAGGTATCCCGACGGTAAAAACAGGATGAACAATTTTGCTGTTTATGCCCAACACATTCACAAGTTCAAAGAGCAAAAATGGATCCTAAATGAAGGGTTGCGGATTCAATACATTGCATTGAAATCAAACATCATCAACAACTCATTTTTTACGCTCCCTGTCACATCTATTGTACAAAAAAATACCGCCATCACCGGAAACATAGGAATGGTCTATATGCCATCCAAAAGCACCAGGATCAAGTTCGGCTATGCCTCTGGATTCAGGGCTCCCAACATTGATGACCTTGCTAAAATTTTTGAGTCAAGCACTGCCGCCAAACAAGTAGTTATTCCCAATCCAAATCTTAAACCAGAATTCACCCATGGAGTTGATGTAGAACTCCTAAGGGTACTGGGGAAATCAATAGAGTTTGAAGTTGGAGCATTTTATACCGATTTCACCAATGCCATCATCAAGGCTCCATTCAGCTTGAATGGAAAGGATTCCATCAATTATAATGGTGTGCAATCGCAGGTGCTTGCCAGCCAAAATGTTAACCGAGCCTATATCCTTGGAGGGAACATCAGGCTTGGTGTAAAGGCGGGGAAAAACTGGAAATTCAATTCAACTGTTAACATGACCAAAGGCAGGTTCCGGACCGATGCAAGCAAGCCATCATTGGTGTACCAATTGCAAGCCGATGGGAAATATACATTGGTGCAATCCAAGGTGCGCAGCAAGCCACTGGATCATATCCCACCTGCATTTGGAAAAATGACCATAGGATATGATAACCAGAAGCTGTTCGCAGAATTGACCATGCTGTTCAATGGCTGGAAAAAACTTGACCAATACAATGCTGATGGTGAAGACAATGCACAATATGCTACGGCCAAAGGTACTCCCGCATGGCAAACCCTCAACTTAAAAACAGGGCTGCAGTTGAACCAACGAATCGGCATTCAGGCTGGAATAGAGAATATCTTTGATCTCAATTACCGGTATTTTGCATCCGGTTTTTCAGCCCCCGGCAGGAACTGGATCCTCAACCTCAGGTTAAGCCTGTAAATCCATCAATTGGCAATTTCACCAAAAGAATTCTTCCAAGCAGCATCTCCAATTGGAAAATTGTCTTAAATTCAGAGAACAATTGTTGATTCTCATGACAGAAGAGGTGCTGCTTCAAGGTTGTATTAAAAATGATGCTTCGGCCCAGCAGGAACTGTACCAATGCTACAGTCCTAAAATGCTTTCCGTATGCTATCGTTATGCTAAAACACGTGAAGACGCAGAGGATATGTTGCAGGAAGGATTCATCAAGGTTTTCAGTCAGATCAGCAAGTTTGAAAAACGCGGATCCCTGGAAGGCTGGATACTTCGCATCATTGTTCATACCTGCATCAACCACCTCAAGAAAAACAAGAAATTCAACGACAATGTTGACCTTGCTTATGCTGGAAATATGGTTATCAGAGAGGATTATATTCCAAGCATCATTCAGGCAAAACAAATTGTTGAGACCATCAGAACATTGCCCATTGGGTATAGAACAGTATTGAATCTCTATGCGATTGAAGGTTATTCCCACAAGGAGATCGGACAATTGCTTGACATTGAGGAAAGCACAAGCCGTTCACAGTATACCAGGGCAAAAAGCATGTTGGAAGAAATGCTCTTGAAAAAGAGAATCATCCAGCAACCCAAGGAAAAGAAAAAATGGTTTTCTCCCGTCAGGATCGTTTGACAGGAATAGGCCAACAGATACAGGTGAACATGAGACAAGAACCAACAGATGAATTGGAAGACCTGCTGAGGGAAAGATCAGATCAATACCTGCTCTATCCCTCAGACCGTGTATGGAACAATATCCAAAAGGAATTGCATCCCAACAGGACGCTCAGGTATGGCTTGCTGGTTTTGTTCTTGTTCCTTGGTACCACCACAGCCATCGTAGTCAACAAGGAAAAAGCCTCTTATGCGAGTTCTCCATTGGGACAGGTTGCAGCAAAGTTTGTTGAAAGGGATTTGATCGCAACAATGGCTGATGGATATGCTGAAACAAATGTTTCCAATACAGGTATTGACAGATACAATGCTTTTCAGCACAACCAGGCTCAAAAACACCTGACGAGTTTTGCAGAAATTGCTTCCCCTGAACAAAAAGACCTGACTGTTCAACTGCCCAATAACTTAGAGATTGCTGCACTACAAGCAAAGTTGCAGGAGAATAAAACCCCGGAGACCGTTGTGCCCAAAGAGGATAAGAAGAATGCTATAGGTGCTGCAATTGAAACCGTCATTGAACAAGCCAAAAAAATAAAGAGGAATGCAAGCTGGCAGATCTATGCAAGCCCAACCATGGGTTACAGGAGACTGAAAGGTGAAGCTTCCGGATCCACCTATCAATACAGTGTTTTTTCACTGAGCACCAATGCGGTTTTTGCCAGGAATGTCAAGGATGCGGTTTCTCACAAACCAGGGATGGGCTTCGAAATTGGAACAGCCATGTTCTATCCCCTTTCGCAAAAACTGAACTTCAAGGCCGGTCTTCAGGCCAATTACAACCATTATCAAATCGAGGCATACAGCGCAGTTCCTGAGATTGCCAACTATGGCATGAACAACTATGCATTCGGTAGCTACCCAATCAGTGCCGTTTCGTTTTACAGGAACAACAGTGGCTATTCTCCAGCCATCCTTCGCAATGAGCATTACATGATCTCCATGCCCGTTGGAATCGACTATGAAATTGCAGGAACGAGAAAACTGAATTTTTCTGTTGCCTCTACCCTCCAACCTACTTATGTTTTTGCCAATTACTCTTATCTCCTCTCTACAGATTTGAAGCATTATGCCAAAGAGCCTACACTCAACAGGAGATGGAACATGAATGCTGCGATTGAGGCCAATCTCAACATTGAAAAGGGCGGCTTCAAATGGAGCATTGCACCACAATTCCGTTACCAGATGCTTTCCAGCTTCAAGAAAAAATATCCCATCAAGGAAAACCTGACGGATTTTGGCATCAAGGTTGGGGTCATCAAAACAATAAAATAGTTCAATCTTCAACAGCTTCGTAATTTTGTCTGATGATGCTGATGAGAAGATTCGTTTTTCCTTTGTTCTTGCTATTGTTTATCGCCTGCAGTCATTCAACTGAAGATAAAAATCATTTCCCTATCACAGCATTCCTTGAAGAGGAGCTTGCACAAATTGATTCCCTTCCCATTGCCATCATCCTCACCTCTGAAACCAATGGATTGTCTGATACAACCGTGATGGACAAAAAGAAATTCAGGGACCTTGCCATGCAGTTGATAGGCATTGATTTTCAAGAAAAAAAACACAAAGACAATTACCAGGAACTTGTGCTGGAAGATGCACAGTTGGGCAATATTTCAATTGGCTATACCACAGAAGACGCAGACCTCCCCGTCAGAAAAATTGAACTCAACATTGATGCCAACTCCCATAAAATAAAAAGCATTTTTGCTGAAAGACAGGAAAGAGAAGGAGAAAAACTGCTGATCAGAAAAATCCTTTGGACAGCTGCCACTGAATTGATGGTGAATACAAGTGTTTACAAGGATAGCCAATTGTTGAACAACTTTACTGAACGATACAACTGGGCCATAGGCAATTGAGCATGGAACAATTTGACTTTACAACAATCCAGAAATCACTGCCGAATGCGCCCGGTATCTATAAATACTATGGCGCGCAACAGAACCTTCTCTATATTGGGAAAGCAAAAAATATCAGAAAGCGGGTCAGCTCGTATTTTACCAAAAGCAACCATTCTTTCAAGACAAATGAACTCGTCAAGCAAATACGGTATATCGAATTTACCATCGTTAACTCCGAACATGATGCATTGTTGCTGGAGAACGCCCTGATCAAGGAGTTCAAGCCGAGGTACAATATTGAACTCAAAGATGACAAGACCTATCCTTACATCGTCATTAAAAAAGAGGATTTCCCGAGGGTATTCCTGACAAGAAGAAAAATCAATGATGGGTCTGAGTATATTGGACCTTTTACCTCAGCGGCCAAAGTGCGTGACCTGTTAGAGTTTATCAAACAACACATACCCCTGAGAACCTGCAGTTTGAATCTTTCTGACAACAACATCAAAAAAGAAAAATACAAAGTATGCCTGGAATATCATTTGGGCAATTGCAAGGGCCCCTGTGTTGGATTACAAAAGGCTGATGAATATGATATGGGAGTAGATCAAATACGGCATGTGATGAAAGGAAACCTGAGTGGTATCATTGCTCAATATAAAAAAGAACAGCAACAGTATGTAGCTGATCTGGCTTTTGAGAAAGCAGACATGATGCAACAGAAAATCAATGCACTCCGGAATTACAGGTCTTCGTCAGTTGTGGTGAGTCCTCGCCTGGGAGACCTTGATGTATTTGCCATGGCTACAGCCGATGATCAAATCATTGTGAGCTTTCTTGCCGTCAGGAATGGCACCATCACCAATTCAGGAACAAATGCTTTCAAGCTCAAGATCGAAGAGGAAGAGGCGGAAATACTTTCACAAGCCATCATTCATTTTCAAGCCCTGTACAGCAGTGATGCAAAAGAGCTGGTGGTTCCTGTCAACATTGAATTTGGTTTTGAAAACTATCAATTGACCATTCCCAAATCCGGAGACAAGAAAAAATTGCTGGAGATGGCACAAAAAAATGCGGACTACCTCATTGCTGAAATCAAGAAGAAAAAAAGGCTTCACCTTGCAGAGAACGAATACATAAACGACGACTTACTGCCCAAGGTGATGGAGGCCCTTTCACTCAATCAATTGCCGACCCATATAGAATGTTTTGACAACTCTAATTTCCAAGGCGCTTATCCCGTTTCTGCCATGGTTTGTTTTAAAAATGGGCTGCCCAGCAAAAAAGACTACAGACATTTCAATGTTGAAACCGTTGAAGGCATCAATGATTTTGCCACCATGAAAGAGGCCGTAGGCAGGCGGTATAAGCGCCTTATCGAAGAGAAGTCACCACTTCCACAGCTTGTTATCATCGACGGGGGTAAAGGGCAACTGGGATCAGCCATGGCAGCCATCCAGGAATTGGGCTTATCAGGCAAAATGACCTTGGTAGGATTGGCCAAGAATGTTGAAGAACTTTTTTTTGCCGGTGACCAGGAATCATTGAAGCTGGAATTCAACAGCGATGTGCTGAAATTTATCAGAAGCATTAGAGATGAAGTGCACCGCTTTGGGATCACCTTTCACAGACAAATAAGAAGCAAGGGTACTTTTAAAAACGAGTTGGAAGGCATCAACGGCATTGGTAAAAAAACAGCCTTCGAGCTGCTGAACCATTTCAGGTCTGTCAAGAAAATTCAAGCCGCATCTCAGGAGGAACTGACTGAACTTGTTGGCAGCAAGAAAGCTGTCTTGATTGCCCGGCATTTCGGAAAATAAAAAACGAGGTGAAATAACCCAGGCATTTCATCAAATAAAAAGGAGCTGAAAAAACCAAGGCATTTCATTAAATACAAATGGGCTGGAAGTCCAGCCCATTTGTAAAAACTATTTGAGTCAATTAGAAAGACCAGAGGTCCTGCTCGAAATTGAAGATTTTGTTCTTGATATTCTCACCTTCAAGCAATTTCATGATGTCGTCCTTGATATACTGCTTTATGAACATGTCGTAAGGATTCTCGATAGAAGACTTTACAATATAGCTCGCAAAATAACGGCTCTCAAAAAGTTCTTCCCAACTCATTCTTGCCCCAAAATTCTTGCCATTGTATACCTCATAAACAGCAAGCACTGGGCGGAGGTCTGGATAATAGACCCAGAAAATGGGAGACTCACCTAATACATTGCCCTGATCGTCAGTATAAGTCTTTATAGGAGCAATACCCAGGATTCTGGTGACCATTCTTGAAGATTCTTTGTCAAAAACCCACTCTTCTTTTACGCGGAATTTCATGATGTCATCCGGGTTGAATTCCTTGCAAACCAAAGAATCTTTCATGATACCCTTTGACCCAGTAGGATCTTTCACCCAATCAATTACCTGAACAGAATCACATCTTCCTGAAATCACCTCACCAACTTTTGCTATGGTCATTGGAGTTGTAAAACGATCGTCAACATTGGGATCGAATGCTGTTACATCTCCTTTTTTTATTGCACGAAGCAGTATGCTGATGAAACGTTGATTTCCGTTATCGTCCTCAGCCTTGTAGCGAAAGGGAAGATTCATTTTTTCCCTGATGTCAATTTCTCTCCATACCCGCTCACGGTACCAGGCATCATCCTCACGGATATGCTCGTAAGCCAAGGGGTTGCGGCTTTTTACCAGGTTCCTGTCAACTGCAGCATCAGGACGCAAAGACATCCTAACCGAATCAAAAGCAAACGGATCTTTTGGGGGTGGTGGTGGCGCAGGTTTCACCGTGTCTACCGGCATGGGCGTAACACTGGCGTCAAGCACCTGTGTATTGGCCACAGGCTTCTTCGCAACCGGCTTGGCTGCTGTCTTTTTAGGAGCTGTGGTGGTTTTCTTTTTTGTTTGTGCATCAACACCATGGCATACCATTAATGTGGACAAACAAAACAAGAATAAACCTTTGACTGAAGATATTTTCATCTTGGACTTTTTTCTGCTTTATTTAAGAATATAGGTAAGGCTGGTTGGCAAGGTCCTGGATTTGCCACCAGGATCACGCACAACAATATCTGTAATGGCCACCAGAGATCCGGGTTTCAATCGGCCTACCAATCCTGCTGCATCGCCAGTCCAGCGAGACCCTTTGTTATCAATTTGAACGAAATCTGCGCCACTTCCTGCAGCTCCCAGTTTATAGCTCACCACTTCGAAGGGAGCATCAAATTCAGCATCCTCGAGTTTTGCAATAACACCACCCATTGCCTTGAAAGAGGCGGATGGAACATTGCCTGGCTTCAGGTTCCCTACATAAGCAGAAGGATTGGGCAACTGCTTAACACGGAAAGTGACTTTTCCAGCAGATTTGCCCTCAACCAAGACGGTTACAGTGTGTTCTCCGAACATTCCAGATGAAGGCTTTATAATGTATTTGTTTCCACTTACTTTTGAAATGCTACCCCCACTGAACTGGGCTGAAACCTTTTCACTTCCTGCACCGGCTGTGATGGTGACGGGGTTGTCAACACCAATGTAAAGGACATTCATTTTATCAGGGGAAACTGCAATGCCTGAAGGAGAACCAACAGTATAGTCAATTTTCTTTGATATCGTTTTGTTCTCACCTGTGTTGGGATCAACAAAACTTACACTCACATTCATGCTTCTGGATCCGGTTCCACCTACATTGAATTTTGATTCAGCCACACCATTGGCATTCACCTGAATACTTCTTCCGTCAATATTAACAACCGGCTTTACGTTTGAATTGAACGCACCAAGACCTGCAGTAACTGTCATTTCCTCACCTGGCATCAGGTAGGTCGAACTTGTTCCAACCAATGGCTCGAACTTGTCCATGATCAACTTAACTGCACCCACCTGGTTGACACAAAAAGTTGCTGCAAGGTTTTCTGAATTTTTGATATCGTTCTGAAACTTGCTGAGAATGGTCAGTGACGCAATAGTTGGCGTCATGTGGAAATAATTGTTGACCCAGTCCTTTATCTTATCGCCGGTAGAAACATTGCCAGCCGCAGATTTGGGGATTTCTAGGCTCAATGGAAGCTTTGATCCGATCTGTGCCGTCATGTCAGGATCAACCGCCAGCAATTTTTTCTTGAAGTTTTCCAGGGACGCATACAGCGGCTTACCATTTCCTTTTGTATCGAAATACCTGGTTGATGCATCAATGTTGTCTTCCCGGAAGGAGCCATTGGTTGGATCTAGGTCAGATTCCTCTTTCAAGGCCTGTTTGTACTTTTCCAAAATTCCATAGGCTTCGTCTGCAATAGCTTTTACCTGGTCAGCTTTGGGCTTCCATATTCCAGCTTTTTCAGCTGATTTTGGATCCTTGAGCATTTCTCCGAGACTGGTATAAATGCCACTGGTAGAGGTGGCCAAAACATTATTCGACTCCCTCAGGCTGTTGTCTACCACCTTAAATGCATTAAGGATTTCTGCAGACACATTCAAAGCGAGCAGTGCAGTCAACACCAAATACATGATGTTGATCATTTTCTGCCTCGGTTCTTTAGGTAGTGACATATAGATAAATGAGTTTAAAGATTAGAATTCAGGTGAACTGGCAATTAACCACGGCCTTGCATGGCTGCAAGCATATTACCATAAACACTGTTCAGGCTGCCAAGATTTTTTGCAAGCAAAGCAATCTGCTCCTGTGTTTTCATGGCATCATTCACACTACCCTGCATGGCCTGGCTGGCCTTGATCAGGTTGTCGTAGAATGCATTCATGGCCTTGATGTGGTTGCCTGAATCCTGCAATTCCAACTCATACATTTTGTTCAATGAACCAAGGTTCTTGGTCAATGTTTGTACCTGCTCATGGAAAGCTTTTGAACCCTCTGCAGCAGTATTGAAATGCTGAACAGATCCGGCTGCATTGGCATAAGCATCTTTCATGATGGAAAGAGCAGCAGTTGCTTCTTTGGTTTTTCCAGCAAACTCAGATGTTGCAGCGGCAACATCACCCATAGAGGCCATGCCCTGAACGGTTGAATTGAATTTTGAAAAATTACCATTCAACTTGGTGAGTTGATCAGTATCCAAATATTTTTCAATGGTCTCCTTCAGCAAATCAGCACCTGGAGTTGCACTGGCACCACCACTTGCAACAGCCACTTCGGGAGTAACTGGTTTTTTCATTTCCAACCATGCATACACAAGGAAGATGACAGCCTCTGTCAAGAGACCAATTGTAAGCATGATATCAGCAAATGATTTGTGAAGGATTTTTGCCCAGGCACCAAAAATTACTACAGCGGCACCTACGCTTACAAAAATGTTTACATATTTCTCGAACGTGGAGGATGAGTTGGATGATGACATAAAATGATTTTTTATTTAAGTAAGTTGGGGAATGAGGTGTTTAGCGCTTGGTCTGCATGGGAGGAAGATCGATCACACAGCGAAAGCCCAAATAAGACTTGGTTGTGTCTTGGTATTCGTAGTTCCTTGTTGAGTTTTGGAGGAAAAATCCGATGTCCTTCCAGCTGCCACCACGCACCACTTTTCTTTTCATCCTTGGAGGATCGTTGTCCTTTGCATTCCACCTGATATCAGGATTCATGTCATGCTGAAAATTGTACGCCCCTTCATAATAGAGGGAAGATGTCCACTCAGCAACATTTCCTGCCATATTGTAGAGACCAAAATCATTAGGCCAGTAGGCGTCTGCCCTTACTGTATACATTCCACCATCTTCTGGATAGTTGCCGCGGCCTGGTTTGAAATTAGCCAACAAACAACCTTTCTTGTTGCGAAGGTATGGACCGCCCCATGGGAAAGGTACTTGTGAGCGACCGCCACGGGCAGCATATTCCCACTCCGCTTCTGTAGGAAGCCTGAAATCTGATTCAGTCATGCGCTTTGACCTTTCAAGGAATGAGTTGAGGTATTGTGTTCTCCATTCTGTGAAGGCAGTTGCCTGCTTCCAGCTTACACCAACCACAGGATAAGCACCATACGCTGGATGGGAGAAATATTTTTTGGCATGTGGTTCGTTGTATGAATAAGAGAAATCGCGGATCCAGACCAGTGTATCAGGATAGATAGGTGTATCCTTTTTTACCACAAATGTTGATCTGGGTTTGTCTGCATTTTCTCGCTGTGCCGCTTCTTTGTAGTCCAGCCACTCAGAATGGTAGATGATTTTCTTGGCATCAATTTCCTTTCTGCCATTGATCCTGTTGTCTGGCGTTACAATCAATGCGCTCAATTGCTCCTGGATCTTTGGATCTGCCCATTTGATGGTGCGCACTTTAGCCCAGTCAATCGCACTGGATCCATCAGGTGCATTTTTCTTGAAATTCAAAATGCTTCCTGCGATGGAATCCCTTACCCACAGTACAAACTGGCGGTATTCATCATTGGTAATTTCTGTTGCATCCATCCAGAATCCATTGATAGAAACCTGCTTGTTCCTTGCCGTGAATGCATAGCTGATGTCTTCATCAGAAGGACCCATGTGAAAGGTTCCCGAAGGGACATAAATCATGCCAGGAGGTTTTGGCATTACATATTTTCCTCCCAGGGAAACACCATGCAACTGGCCATCACCAACTGGTCCGCCAGATTTGCCTGATTTTCCGCACCCGGTCATGATCAGTCCGAGTGACAACAATCCCATTACATACAGAAAATTGCCTTTCATCTTTATTGCTAGTTTCGTGAGCATATCAACAAATATATATTAAAAAAGGGTACCAATTTTGAACCTAACCCGTTAATAATCTAAATTTTAACAAGCTGGAAACATCCAGCCATGAACGTCAAAAACGGATATTTACCGGTCATATTGCATTTCAAACACTATCTTTTTGTTAAGAGAAGGGCAATCGCTTCCTCAGTGCTTGGCAAAGGCAGGCTGCAAGCATAGTTCCGGCAGATGTAAATGAGGGTATCAGGGGCTGGAGACCGGCCTTCCATCAAAGGATAGCCCAATCTTGCTGCTGGTGCAGCCATGAACACCTTGTTGGGAATGAACCGGGTCAACAGTTCTTGGCCCATTTGCCGGGCCTGGGGTCCCAGAACAAGGACTTCATGGGTTCCCTGGGTATATTCCAGTAGCAAATTGGACCAGGTACCATAAGATGTCGGATATTTCACTGCCGCATCCTTGACCGTTTCCAACATCATTTCCGCCCTTTTCCGCCATTCCTGCTGATCAAACAGCAAGCCCAAACGGTGAAGGTTCCAGGCCATGATTGAATTCCCGCTGGGGATGGCCCCATCGTAAAGGTCTTTTTTTCTGACCAGGATGTCTGACTGGAAACTGGGGGTATAGTAAAAAAACAGTTGGTCTTCATCACTGAAATTTTCGATGGCATAGTGCATCAGTGCGCGTGCTTTTTCAAGATAATCCAGCGATCCTGTTGGTTCGTAGAGGTACAACAGCGCCTGGATCAAATAGGCAACATCATCCAGAAACGCAGGATATTTTGATACACCCGCTTTGTGGGTATGCAGGAGCTGACCATTTGTTTTGTCCTCAAAACTGTCCAATAAAAAATCCATGTTCTGGATGGCCAAAGCGATCCATTCCTCTTTCTCAAATGCTTGTCCGGCCTTGGAAAGGGCCTGGTTGAACAGGGCATTCCATCCCAAAATAATCTTGTCATCTGTAGCCGGTCTCACCCTTTTGTTGCGGCTGTACATCAGTTTTGACTTTGCTTCATCCAACATGGCCAATGCCTCATCCTCGGAAAGTCGACAATCCTTGGCCCATTCCTGAACGCCTTTTTGCATGTGCAGGATGTTCACCTCCTCCCAGTTTCCATGTTCCGTCACATCATACAATGCAGCCATGGCTGTAGCATCCTCTCCCAGGATGTGTTCAAACTCCTTTTTGTCCCAGGTATAAAACTTACCCTCCTCTCCTTCGCTGTCGGCATCCAATGCGGCATAAAATCCACCATTGGCAGCCTGCAATTCCCTTTGCATAAAACCAATGGTTTCCACTACGGCCCTTTTATACTCCTGGTCTGCAGTGAGTTGAAAAGCTTCTGCCATGACCAAGAGCAACAAGGCATTGTCGTAAGTCATTTTCTCAAAATGGGGCGCTAACCATTTCGCATCAGTAGAATAGCGGCAAAAACCGCCACCCAATTGATCATAGATGCCGCCCCGCATCATTTTTTTCAGGCTCAGCGTGGCCTGGTCCAAAGCCTCCCTGTTGCCAGTGAAATGGTGATACCGCAAGAGGTACTGAATGGTATAGGTTTGTGGAAACTTGGGAGCATGGCCAAAGCCGCCTTCCACCTGATCGGCGGCACCCATGATGTTGTTGAATATTTTCTGGATTTGCAGTTGGGTAAACATTTCCTCCTGGGAAACCTGGAAGCTGTTGTTGGCCTTAAGCTGGTTCGACTTTTGGAGGTGCTCAATCAGGTTATTGGCCTGCTCCTCAATGTCTGCCCTCCTTTTCTGGTAGGCTCCATGGATCTGGACCAGCAACTCCTTCCATGAAATCCTGTTGTGCATGCTTTGGGGCGGAAAATAAGTGCCTCCATAAAATGGCCTTCCATCACTGGTCAGGAACATGTTCAAGGGCCAGCCGCCATTACCACTGGTGGCTTGCAGGGCATCCATGAAAAAATGATCCAGGTCTGGCCTTTCCTCCCTGTCAATCTTGATGCAAATAAAATACTGGTTCATCAGGGCGGCCGTCTGGAGGTCTTCAAAACTCTCCCGCTCCATGACATGGCACCAATGGCAGGCTGCATAGCCAATGCTCACAAGAATCGGTTTGTCCTCTTGAAGGGCAAGCTGAAGCGCTTCATCGCCCCAGGCATACCAGTCAACAGGATTATGGGCATGCTGCAGCAGGTAAGGACTGGTTTCGTTGATGAGGCGGTTGGTATGGTTCATAAAAAAGAACCCCGGAATTCCGGGGCTGTATTGTATTGATTAGATTATTTGGCTTTCTTCCGCTCTGTCAGAAACTTCTCGAGGGCTGCTACCATTGAAGGGACCTGAGGATCTGGTGCTTTGATTTGCAGGTTGAGACCGGCTTCTTCGATGGCCTTTGAAGTGTTGCTCCCAAATGCCCCAATGAACGTTCCGTTTTGGGTAAAGCCAGGAAAATTTTCCAACAAACTTTTTACACCACTGGGGGTAAAGAAACAGATCACGTCAAACTCATGTTCAGAGATACGGGACTTGATGTCGCAGCTGATTGTCCTGTACATGTAAGGATTGACGAACTCACATTGGTGGTTTTTCAACCAGCCAACGATTTCATTGTCCTGCTGGTTTTCTGAGCAGGGATAAATGAATTTTTCATTCTCCTTGTGCTTGTTGATGGCATCAAAAAGCCCTTTGTTTGTTCCATCTGCACTGAAAAAAACCTTGCGTTTCCTGTAGAGGATGAACTTCTGAAGGTATAGCGCAACTGACTCACTGGTGCAAAAATATTTGGTATCAGGAGACACAGTTACCTTCATTTCCTCACAAATGCGAAAGAAATGATCAATGGCATTTTTGCTGGTGAGGATAACCGCTGTATAGCCGGCAATATCAATTTTTTGTTTCCTGAAATCTTTGGATGGAATGGCCTCCAGCTGAATAAAAGGCATGAATTCCATTTCTACACTGTGCTTGGCAGCCAATTCGAAATAGGGTGATTTGATGGATTCTGGCCTGGGTTGTGTGATAAGAATCCTTTTGACAGCCTTCTTTTCACCTGCTTCCGTTTTCTTTCCGTTTTTGACCATGGCTTGCGCTGATATTATACAAAATTATATAAAATTGGTGTATTTA
>Ga0222713_10001454_pt1 | contig 26554 bp, 15 predicted proteins | sample C33_649DmetaG_FD_165061 | JGI IMG/M metagenome (GOLD analysis project Ga0222713, IMG submission 165061) | Estuarine water microbial communities from San Francisco Bay, California, United States - C33_649D | ecosystem: Environmental > Aquatic > Marine > Unclassified | place: USA: California... | reverse complement strand
CGATCGATCGAGCGAGCGAGCGAGCGATCGATGGGGTCTCGGTCTCGGGTCTCTGGTCGAGTCGAGTCGAGTCGAGTCGGGGAGTGGGGGGCACGGTCCACGAGTGATGATTCGTCGACCGACGACCGATCGCGCGCGTCCACGGCATGCGCCGATCGCGTCGTCGATCGATCGACGTCGAGGGGGAGCTTTCGGGCGAGCGATCGACGATCGACACACGCGCGCGATTTCGAGGGAGGGCGACGACGACGACGACGGAGGCGACGAGGGCGAGGAGGGCGAGGGCGAGGGCGACGACGAGGGCGAGGACGGCGACGGAGACGAACGCGCGATGTGGGTCCCCGATCGCGTCGGCGCGTCGCACGTCGTGGCGCTGATCACGGATTATTTGAACCCAAACGCGAATCAGCGCGAGATGCTGAGGAAACTGGAGGAGTGCGCGAAATTTCCGGATTTTAACAATTATCTCGCCCACGTGTTGACGAGCGATGAAGACGTCGGGCGAACGGAGGACGTGCGACAAAGCGCGGGGCTGTTGCTGAAGAATAATCTCAAGACGACGTGGACGACGACGGCGGGGGAGGAGAATAAGATGTACGTGAAAACGACGTTAATGGGAGGGTTAGGACATCGATCAAAGTTGATACGATCGACCGCGGGAACGTGCGTGGCGGTGATCGTGCGATCGGGTGGGGTGGAGGCGTTCGGCGAACTGTTCGCGGCGGTAGCGCGAGCGCTCGAGGGGGGGGACGAAACGACTCGAGATGGCGCGCTGGATGCGCTGTATAAGACGTGCGAAGAAGTTAATGGTCGATTGGATGTCGTCGTTCCGGGTTTACCCGACACACCGGCGGGGATTTTGATTCCCAAGCTGTTCGCGTTGTTTCAATCGCCCGTCGCCAAGGTGCGACAACAAGCCGTGGGCGTGGTGAACATGATAGCCCCTTGCTGGCCTGAAAATCATTACGCGCTTTTGGACACATATTTGCACGGATTATTTGCGTTGGCGAACGATTCCGACAACGACGTTCGCCGTTTGGTGTGCTCTGGTTTGGTGACACTGATTCACATTTGCCCAGAAAAGTTGGCGCCAAATTTACGCGAAATCATTCCTTACATGCTCGACCGACAAGGAGATGAAGATAAAGATGTAGCCATGGAGTCGTGCGAGTTCTGGGGTGCGTTTTGCGAGGCTGATCTCGGGGAAGATTACGTGCAAATCTTACGCGAGTACACGCCACGCCTCATACCAGTCTTGCTGACCAATATGGCGTACCAAGAGGATGATGAAGAGGTGATTCAAGCCGAAGACGACGAGGTCAACGCAAACAGGCCGGATAGAGATCAGGATATCAAACCGACGTTTCGCGACACCAAGGACAAAGGGTCGCAAGAGCAAGACGAGGAAGGGCAAGATGACGAAGAAGACTTCGTTTGGAACTTGCGTAAAAGTTCAGCTAACGGGTTGGACATTCTGTCCAACGTATTTGGTGACGAGCTTCTGCCTCTGATGTTGCCCGTGGTCGAAGCACGATTGACCGAAAGTCGATGGGAGATCCGCGAAAGTGCTATTTTGGCGCTCGGCGCCATCGCTGAAGGATGCACGACCGGATTACTGCCTTATTTGCCGCAGTTGATTGGGTTTTTGATGCCGATGTTGGACGACTCTCGCCCTTTGGTGCGCTCGACTACGTGTTGGACGGTCAGTCGATACTCTCGCTGGGTCGTACAGTGCGCTCGACCTTTGCGCGATGGTCAACCGACTTCGATGGCTCAGCAACAGGGTATGGATCAACTAAACGTGATTACTACAGCCTTGTGCCGTAAGTGTTTGGATCATAATAAACACGTGCAGTCTGCGGCTTGCGGAGCAGTTGCGACGCTTCTCTCAGAAGCACACGATACCTTGGCTCCGTGGACAGAAACTATGGTGCAAACGCTTTCTCAGGCGTTGTCCGTGTACCAACGTAAAAATTTGCGCAACTTGTACGATGCGCTCCAGATGCTCGCTGAGAATATTGGTCCAGCGCTCCAAGATTCTCGCCACGCTGCGGCACTTCTCCCCGGTATGCTGCGAAGATGGGAGGCATCGAATGCGGCTGATCCTGAATTGTACCACTTACTTGAATGCATCAACGCTGTTGTTGTCGGTCTCGGACCGTCTTCAAAAGACTTTGCCGCTGGAATCTTTGCCAAGTGTATCGCGGCATTGACCGTCATGCTTCAGCGTCGCGCGCAAGTTGAACGCGGGGAAATCCCCGCCGAAGAGTACGCGATTGATATCGTGATTTGTGCGCTCGATTTACTCTCTGGCGTTTGTGAGGCTTTGGGTCCGTCTATCGAGGCGCTTGTTGCACAAACGCCGCTTCGCGAAATTGTACTCGCGGTGTGTGTGGATCAGACTCCGGGCGTGCGTCGTAGTGCATACGCTCTTTTGGGCGATCTCTCTCGCTCGTGCCCGAGTCAAGTGTCGCCATCTCTGCAACTCTTTATGGAGTTAGTTGTTGCGCAGTTACAACCACAAAACCTCATATCAGTTAATATGTCAGTTTGTAACAATGCGAGTTGGGCGGCGGGCGAGTTGGCTATTCGCACCCCAGCGCCAACGTTACGACAATACGTCGCCCCGCTGGCGCAATGCATGATGCAGATTCTTGAAATGCGTATGGTGAACAGGTCGTTGGGCGAAAACGCAGCCATTACGCTCGGTCGACTCGCGATCGTTTGCCCTGACGAGCTCCAGGGTGGCTTGTCGCACCTGATATCGCCTTGGTGTGGAGCGTTACGTCGTCTCAGGGACGGCGTTGAGAAGGAGGATGGTTTCAAAGGTTTGGTCGCTCTCGTACAAAAGAATCCGAACGCGGGTGTTGGCGCACTAGCCGCTCTGCTCGAGGCCATCGCTTCATGGAAAGGATGTCGGAACGAAGATTTGGCACGACAAATGGGCGAGATCGTCGTCGGCTACAAGCAACATGTCGGGGACGTTGTATGGATCAAGACTTTGCAGCACGAGCTCGAGCCTGGAGTCGCTCGAAAGCTCTCTGAACAGTACGGCGTTTAAGCCAATTCAAAAGATGAACGAGCGTACAAGGAAAGAAAAAGGAAGAATATGGAAAGGGATAGGGAAAGCGAGGGGAGATAAAGGAGGGAGGGAAGGAAGACAGTAGGGAGGGAGGGAACGAAGTAGGAAAAGTAGGGATATAGAGTAGGAATCGCGTTATCGCGGCGATGGGGCTGCTAAACGTTGAAAGTTGGTTTTAATTGAGGGTGATACAAGTTTTAACTCGTCATTCAATCGTTGTGTGATTCACGTTTTCACAGGCTCCTCTATGGGAAGGATTTCGTATTCCTGTACCGTATTCAGCACCGGTTCAATGAATTCATCGACGATCAAGACTTGACCGTCTCGCGCGAACAAAATGCTCTCGACGGCTACTTTGGGGTTGTTCCAAGATCGCGTGACAATTCCGCTGTCAACTATGTTTGTTCGTTCAATGACAAGATTCATTGGACGCACTGACGCGATGCTTGACGCTCGTTTTGAGATTTGCTCATTGTGACTCGCGTGAAAAATTTCATCGAAAGTTCGCGTAAACCAGTTTCGCGTATCCTCGTATGGCGCCAAAAACCGTTCGTCAGCGTATGAAACCGTCAGGGCATTGAAATTTTCAACAGGTAATTTTGTTCTCAATGTAGCCGAAAAGGTGCCAGCGTTAGCATTCTCGGACATTGGAGAGCCAAATGTCCCGTCTACGATGAGCGTTTTCAGCGTATCCGCCATTGAAGTCGAATTGATTGCGCTCGTGAAATTCGAATCCATCAATCGAAACCGAGTGAAACGCTCGATTGCGGCATTCGTCGGAACTATTAGCGTCCCAGGAGAATCCGCATTCCAATCGAAGCCACCGTTGGCATCACCAAATTTGGTGTTGGTTGACACAATGAGCGAATAGACCGCCAAATCCTTTCGTGACGAAATCGCCTCTAAAACGGATTTGAACGGAACAATGTCGTTGTATGCTTTCATGGCTTCAACCAGTGGATCGCAAGTTCGCAGAGAAGCTCCGGGATATCGCGATGACGTCGTAATCAGATCCTTGTCACACGCATCGGCAGTCGTGATGTAGCAATGGTACGGCGTTTCGTGTGGTTGCATAGGCGAGTAGAAGCACCCTCGGCTTTCAACGCTCACATCAATTCCATTTGAGAGACCGTTGTAAGAGCAATCGCATTCTCCCGCGGAATCAACGGACTTTGTCCTGTTATTCGATGATGATGTGCCAAGGATGTTGGACGGCGAGTCGACCTGTTTCAAAGTCCTACTCGCGCTCGCGGTGAGCGCGCGAGCGCAGAGAAGTGCGATTGCGAACAACCGCATGTATTTCCTCACACTTTTTGTTTTCGGCTTCACTGGGTACACAAGCGCGCTGAAGAATGAGGTATGGTTCTGTGTGCGGCTGTCGACGCGTTGGGATCGACAAAAATTAAACTACAACGTGACCGTTCTGATCTGCCATATCTAAGAGCTCGTGTGATGAACTCATGGGCGCCGCCAGATACTGATTTTACCGGAGGAGTAACCAATGGCAAGATACGATCCTTCGTGCGACCAAACTGAGACGACTGCGACATCGATGGCGGATTCACTGTCTGCATCAAAGTTGTCCGTGAATTGCGTCACTTGGGCGGGCGCTCCCGGAGTAGAAGGCAGGAGATAAATCGCAGATCGATTTCCGCCATGGGATGCCGATACGAGCGGGAGTTCTAACATTTGTCCTGGAGCGAAAGAGATTACACCCATTCCATTTTGAGTACTGGAAGCAATTCTACACGTCGTGAAGAGCTGTATTTCTTTGAACGGGGTCCCTTCGGCGTGAAACACACGAATATCACCATTAGCATAGCACGCCAACAGCGCAGCACCCCCCATGGATTCTGGATAAGTGCAGTATCTCATGCGCTTTACTTCATGCGGATCTTTCGGTCCATGAACGATGCTCAAAACGCGCAGTTTGTATCCTGATTTGACTTCGCCGATTTGCGGACGAGGAACCACGTTCTTTGCCGACACAAGCATATTCTTGAGTCTCATGCGCAACGACGACGACGTTGGAGAGTCTTCGTCGCCACTATCGTCGCTGTTTCCGCTACGTAGAGTACCCAAGGCATCCATTCTCTCAGTATGAGTCGCTGAGCGCTCTTCGATGACTTTTTGCAACGGATTTTCAACCGCCGCTTCGCGCTCAGCGTTATTGAGAGACAATGTCTTCCTCATGCGAGGCTCGCAAATAAGAACATTGATCTTCCCTTCGCTGTCACCGACGAATAAGACTGTCCCGCTCGTGTTCGAGTCCAAGCACATCGGGATGTGTTTCAGAGCAACGCGTTCTATGATTTGTCCAATCGAGCTATCCATGATGAGCACTTGTTGCGACTTTAATCCAATAAACGCCAGATCTGTCTGCACTGGATGAAATAGCACTGTCATCACTTCGCTCACGACGTCCACTGTACTTTGCATCGTGATCGACAGCGTCGACTTCGACGTGTGGTTCACGTTCCAAACTTTTACGATACCGTTCGTGCTGCCACTAATGAGGCGACTTCCGTTCAAGTTCCAATCCACCCTCGTCACTCGCGTCGCGTGCGCTTTATCTACGATCGCCATCGCCGCTTCCATGTCCCCGTTAGCGCTTCGCATAACAGTTATGTTCCCCGAGATATCCCCGACGGCTAAACTCACGGCGCCCACTTTTGAGTATCCCATCGCGCTCGGCGTCCCTTTCCCCGAGATCGTCTCCACTTCCGCGTACGTCCCTCGACTCGCGCTCTCTAAAAAACTTCCTCCGTCGCTTTCCCGCGCGCGCGCTTGAAACCACTCAAAATCCATCGCATCTGGTGGTTCCGCTCGTCCGTCTCTCTCGCGCAGCGCGTCCAGCGTCGCTCGCGTCGCCGCGTACCCTTCCTCTTCCTCGCTTTCCCCCTCTTCTGTCGCGCGCGCGCGCCACGCCGATGGCGATGCGCGATATTTCCCTCCCTCTTCGTATTCCCTCTGTTCATCGATCGTTCCCATCGACGTCCGTTCGGTCGCGCGCGCGTCGCCCGCGTCGTCGTCGTCGTCGTCGTCGTCGCCCAATCTCTGACACGCGCGATCGCTCGCCACGAGCACCGCCGCGCGCGCTCGCGAGCGCGGCATTTCCATCACGTTTTCAACACCGCTCGACGCGTTCGACATCAAAGTCGATGCGTCGTCACTATCGGCGGTTCGTTGTGCCGCTCGACTTCAGGTCGACGCGCGCGAGGCGCGTCCGAGGTCAATCGCGCGTCACTTCACCCCGTTCATCGACGAACGCCGACGCGATGTCATTCGCGTGGCATTCGCACACGAGTGAACGCGCGATCGCGCGCGCGCGCGCTTCGGATGTCCAGGAGAGGGCACTGCGCGATCTCAGGCGTCGTTCGAGGCGGTCGCGCGCGCGCGCGACGACCGCGAACGAGCGCGCGTCGCGCGTGGACATCCCTCTGAACTCGATCGCGCGCAAACAGAAGATCGGATCGGGGTCGTTCGGGGACGTCTTCGAAGGGCAAGTCTTAGGCAAAGCGGTGGTGATGAAGGAACGAAAGAACACCGAGCTCGGGGCGAAGTTCTTTCGCGCGGAGGCGGAGGTGAATCGACGATTAAAAGGCTGCGACGCCGTGGCATCGTTCATTGGCGTCGCCGGGGCCGATGCATTCTTAGTGTGGAAAGATGAAGGACGAATGACGCTGGAGGACGCGATGGGAAAGGCGTTGGCGAGGGAGTTGAGATGCGCGAGCGATGAGGAAGCGGCGCGAAAGGTGGCGAAAGGAGTGTTGCGGTGCGCGAGAGAGTTACACGGACGCGGCGTCATTCATCGCGATGTGAAGCCGAATAATGTGTTGATAACGTTTAAGGGAGAGTTGAAGCTCATCGATTTGGGTGGGGCCGCGGATTTGCGCACGGGGACAAATTTTGACGAAGCGGAGACGGTATTCGACCCGGTGTATGGACCTCCCGAGCGCTACATCACCGGTAAATTTGGCGGGTTGTTCGGCGGTCTGCAGTGGGGGAAGAGCAAGCCGGATTTGTTCGATGCGTTTTCTTGCGGCATGGTGATCATGCAAGTGTCGTGCCCGTCCATGAGAAAGAAGGGGGGCATGGCGGGCGTTCGCCGCGAGCTCAAGACGTGGGCGTACGATCTGCCGATGTGGCGCGCGAGCTTGCCTGACCGCCGTCAAAACGATTTCGCTATTTTAGACGCCAACGACGGCGCGGGGTGGAAGGTCGTTTGCGGTTTATGCGCGCAAAAGGAAGAGCGAATGAGTGTCACCAAAGCGCTCGGTTCGCCGTTTTGCAAATAGTCGTCGATTCTTGTAATAATACATAATAATTTATGATGTTTCTTGAGGTAACGTGTAAGACTATGGCTAAGGATTCACTACGCTAGCTATCGCTACCTCGCCGCATCCCCTACGTCGCCGTCACCGTCGGTATCGCCCTCGGCGCGCCGCAATTCTCGTGGCACGTCGGTGTTCCAGAGATGACCATTCCGCTCTCTTCGAGCCGCTCCAACACGAGCGCGCCGACGGGATTCTTGCTCCTACCTCGTACCAAGGCATCCGCGACTTGCGCGTGCAGGCACTTAACCTTCTTCCAAACTTTTGTCTCGCTTAAAGTGTCCAAAGATACTCCGATTAGTCCAGAACGATTCACGATAAGATCCGTCCTGGTCTCCGTTTTGGCCTTAGCCGCTGCGTCCACGCCAATTAAAAAATTCCTCAATCTCGGCGCTTCCTCGTGCGCGCGATCCAATCCTCGTTCTATCTCTCCATTTTCTATCTCTGTCGCCAATGTGTGTATCCCTCCATCCCGTTCGAGCTCGCGCACCGCGCGCTCCAAGCGCGGGCACGCCAGCCAACACGTCGCGTGTTCCGCCTTCACCGTTCGTTGTCTCTCCCCATTCGCCTGTCGCGTGATTTCTTCGCGAAGAGGCGCGTATAAATACGCTTGTGCGTGTCCGTGCGCGCACCTCGTTCCCGCACCTATGGCTTGTGCGCACGAATGCCCCAGCTGCTTGCGCGCGACGACATCCACGTCGTGCGCGTCCAGCGTTCTCACCGCTTGAACGTCATCGAACAACTCCTCGGCGATCGCCCTCGCGCTCGCGCACGCCAGAGAAGGGAACGCGCGTGGAATGTACGCTCGAACCTCGGCGATCGCTCGCGGTGACATGCTGTGTTGATGCGCGCTCGCCGACGCCGCGCGTCATTGTGCGGTCTTCGCGAAGATGGTTGTGATGGCGACACGCGCGACGACGTCGACGACGACAAATTTGGCGTTGGGCGATCGCCATTCGAAAGGTTTGCGATCGCGCGTCGTCGCGCGCGTCGTCGATGCGTCGGTGGCGTACGCGGTGGCGCAGCAAAACGTTGGGTTCGCGGCGTGCGTCGCCTTGGACGCTCTCGCGTCGCAGGAATCGATCAAGCCCGGGACGCCGGGGAGGCCGAATTTAGCGTTCGTGTTGCCCGCGTGCGCCTCGCTCGTTGGCTCGTTCGCGCTGATTCAATCGGACGGCGATGCGCTCACGCCGGTGGGACTCGCGCTCGGGACGGCGACGTCGTTGGCGTTGCTGAAACAGTACGTCGATAGATTTGATCAAACGCCGAGGAACGCCCTGGAGTGGCCCGGACCGAGGCTGATGCCGACGATAGGGATCTTGTTTTCCATTTTCGCGCTCACGGCGAACGTCGAAGCGCTGCCGAGGATTCTGAACCCACTTGTTTAGCGCGCGGATAAGCGATCGAGCGGGGAGTCTCAGTAGGACATAGACGTAGAGCGCGCGCGATGTGATTATATCAACGCACGATTGACGATTGATTGATTTTGGTTAATATCACATCTCCTTCGCGTGGCGACCGCATCGCGCGGTTATTCATAGTCTAATTGCTCTAAAACGCCCTCGTGGATTAACGGCTGCGCTTCTTCGCGCCACAACAAGTGCACGGTGTTTCGACGTAAATCAACCGTACCGTCTCGGGTGAATAACTCACCGTAGTCCTCTAAACACTTCACCTGAATCTTATGATGCTGGGGTGGGACTAAATCTAAGGTTAAGTTCAAATCCACTTCGCGCATGTAGTCGTTCAACGCCGAGGAGTATCTGGTGAGGAAGTGACGTTCGCTGTGGGACAAGTTCGCGGACAGTTCTTCAGGGAGACCGGCGCCAATTCTCCAGCGCAAATCTTTCACGCGATTCATGCGCTCGTTCAAATATATCAACAATCCACGTTTATTGCGTAATATAGCCTGAGTACGCGGACGCGAGAAGCACGCCTGGTCAGTTGAACGCGTCGCAGTCGAGAGCTTTCAAACGCTCGAGCGCAATCAAACGCAAGCACGAGCCAGGTCAAACTGTTAAGCGCGCTCGTACCTGATTATGTACCAACAACGTCGTCTTTATTCTATCCCTGAAGAGTTCATCCGCCTCTTCGCCTTCGCTCTCTCGACTCCCGCTCGCCATCACCGCAACGGCTGCCTCATTGAAGTGGTCGTGACACTGCTCACAGATCGTGCGCACCAAGTCTTGGTTGTATGGCGGTATCGATCCGACTTCGCTCTCGGCGATCTCACGCACGAGTTCGGACGCTTTCTTCCCGAAAGAAGTGCTCGCCATGCCGAGCGATGCAACGGGACGACGCGACTACGAGTGGAGCGAGGTCAAGCCGCCGCGGCGTTCGAAGTTGTGAGTTTGCTACGGCAAGCTTTTTATTAACTTATACTGAACATCAACCTAATACAGTAGAGGGCTAGAGAGATTTAGAGATTTAGTGATTTACAGCAGCGATTTTTTCTCCTCCGTGTTACGACGCTCCTCGAGGATTTCTTCCTCCTTGGCCCTGACCTTGGCGATGTTGTACCCGGTGAAGCCAAGCAACGCGATGCAGTAACCGACAACTTGAATCGGTTGCACGACGTCGTGGTAGAAGATGACACCAAAAATGATGATAATTATTGATCGCACTTGAGCCAAAACCTTCAAGGTCAGCGAGCCGATGAACTTGATGACTCCTAATGAGCAAAAATTGACGACAAAGCCGAGGAAACCGGCGGCGATGAACAACTCGGGACGTTGGGCCATCATCGCCCACGCGTTGTTTCTTGCCATATCCTGAAACTCGAACAAAGACGCTGCGGTCACAAGAAACAACAGGGACGCAGGAGATATGAAGAACATCCCTTCCCACATGCTAAACTTCTTATTCGCTAGCAAGAATTGCATCGCCGCATTCTTGAACGCCTCCGTGAGCTCAGCACCTAAGATTAACATGAAACCGATCCATGTGAACTTCAACTCCCCCAAAGACGCGATGAAAGTCCCGCCAATAATAACCGCAATCGATATCGCGACTTGCGTGTGCCATTTATCTAAACCAGCAAAATACAGAATCGTGAACAAAACCGCCGGCGATAACGCCTTGGCCATTTGTAAAAACGATAGCGTTAAGTGAAAGTACGCCATGTTCCTGCATCGGGAAATCATTCATCCGGTATCGCGTCAGTCGAAGCGAAAACATCATATAACTATCACTTTCGTCTCATTCACCCGCGCTCGCTCGCCCGCGTCATCTCCATCGCATCGACTTTGCTTCACGCACCCCAACATCAGCGTCGTGCCTTGAAAGAATCCGATCGGCAGCACGTTCTGCACCCACATCTTGAACGTAATATCCTTATGGTTGGTCATATCCACTCTCTTCGTGACGACCATGAATATGCTAGTCAACCATCCGCATACGACGCCTAACGAGCTCAGTACTATGGGATACTTGAACGCGGTGACGCTCAGCAGGTACTTGTTCAGCATGATGATGGCAGTCGCGGCGATGATGTACGCCGCTCCGTACGCCATGGCGGTGAAAAACAGGGCCACCGAGACTTCATGTGCGCTCTTCGTATCGTCTGAGAACGATTTCGACATCGCGCTCGATCGAGCGCGAGCGCGGGAAGTGACGATGAATTCTATCCCATCTCCGGTTCAGTTTGGGTGTTCAGATGTCTTTGTCGACGACGTTGGTTCAAGGTTTTCATCGTTTCGATTTCGAAGGATCGAATCCATGAAAAGCGAGCGTGTACGACGAAGATCGATTAAGATTGATAGAATGCAAAGATTTGAGTGATGTACACGCGTCATGGGGCTAGAAATTGGGCTAGAAATCGGGCTATGCGCTAGAAAATGACTGCGGCTAAATTTGGCTCGAGCGCGCGACAACAGGTGCGGCGAGCCGGCTAAGCGCTCACGCGCGAGCGACGTCACGCAGCGTCTGCGCGGTCGAGTTGATACTCCAAAGCTTGAATTTTTGCATCCTTCAAACGCACCAATTGCTCGAGTTTAGCAATCTTGGTAATTAAAATTTCATTTGTCTCTTCAAGCTCGTCGATTCGAGCATCGCGTCGAGCGAGAAGCTCTGGATACCTCGTCCCTGGCACGCTCTCCGCCATTGAGGCTTTCCTCACTGCTTCATCAATTTCTCCAGCCGGCGCGCGAGCGTGCGCGTGGCGCTCGTGTTCATCGACATCGACATTGATTGCTTCGTTCTCCCCGGTCAACGCTCGACGCAACCGTCCCAAAAAGCTTTCAATCGCTCCCGGTACGCCCACGCTCAGCGCTTCCATCTCCTCTCGCTCGAGCGGCATGTTCCCTAGTTTCTTCAACACTTTATGCTCCAAAGTCGCCCAATTCGCCATCTTGCGCGAGAAATTCGACGCCTGAGTAAAGTTGTGCAACTCCACGCACCGTCCAAATGGTTTGACTTGTGCGATGATTTCAGCCACGAGCACGCCGTCCGCGAAATCCCGCGCGATCGATCGCTTCGGTCGACTCAATGTAAATGTGTCCACCCATTTGAAAGTCTCCATGGCGTCTCGTTCGAGTGCGTTCATTTCTTAAGCTCGCAGTGTTCCAAGCGCGAGGCGCGCACTGAAGCTCCAGAGCGCGTCTCGTCGCGTCTCATGGACCCGGTGGTCTTCACCGCGGACGTCGCGCGAGACGTGCGAGTGATCGCGAATAAATCGTTCAATGACGTGATCGACGCGATCGCGAGCGCGATGGCGATCGCGCTCGAGGATGAAGACGAGCGCCCGCGCGCGAGCGCGACGGTCGGGGGCGACGACGACGGGCGCGGACGCGGACGACGCGCGGGCGACGCACGGACGTGGACGACGGACGAACGACGAGGGGTACGCGCGCTGGCTTGGGTGTTTATCGAATGTCTGCGAGCGAGTCTCACGCGCGAGGCGTTCGAGAAGCGGTTGGTTGGGTTTGGGTTCGCGCCAGACGCGAGCGCGGCGGCGGGGGAAACGTACGAGAGCGCGAGGTTTAAAAGCGCATTCACGAGAGCGATGTCGAACGCGAACGCGACGAATCGCGGAAGCATGAAATATGATGGATTGAATTGGCGATTGGACGTGCGCGTGGCGTCGAGGGCGCTTCACATGGAGGCGGAGCCAAAGTATTTGCTCAGGTTGCGACGGCGACGGGTGGATGGACGCGGCGGCGTCGACGGAACGACGACAACCTTTGCAGAGACGGACTATCAAACGCTTAACGCGATGCGTGAGGAATGCGAGAAAGCATTAGAGGCGTGCTCGGGGGCGCGCGCGAACAGATTAGCGCGGTACGTGCGTCGGCCAAAGACGTAATAAACGGTTGTTGTAATACATGTGAATGTTGTTGTACAGATTCCGTCAAGGAAAATCTGAGAACACGGTGTAGTGCAAAGTCTTGACGATGATGTAAGACACTGTGAAAGCGACAAAATAACGCGAACAAAACGTGTCGAAAATTTCCAATACCTTTCTCGTCTGAGAGCTGACGTTGCCGTACAAGTTCAGAGGCAAGGCGACGCCGCCAGCGATTTTTCTAAAATTACTCAACCCGCTTTCGGCGTCTTTATCCGCCCTTTCGTCTTGCGCAGCGCGAATTGACTCGAGCTTGGCGGCGTACTTTAAATTGATTTCCTGCGTCTTCTGTTCGCGCTTATCTTTCCCCAGCGTCCAGTTCGACATGACCTTTTTCAGCTCAACCATTTGCTCATCCATGACTTTGTTCAACTCTTTTTCGCGCTTCTCGCGTTCATTTCCTGGTCCGAGTACCCCTAGCGCGCGCCCCACCAATCGCGTCGCTAAGCCGATCGTGATATCATGATATATAGCTATGATCGCCACCACTTTCGTGCTTCCCAGCAATATAAAGTTCGCCCCTAACATGAACACCACGCCCGCGAGGTACGTCTCGCTCGTCTCGTGTGCTGGTAGCACCCACCCCACGCCTTTCTCTCTCACGAACGGTATCGCAGTCTCCCTCACGAACGATTCCAACACGCACAACTCCGTTCGCACGCGAATCAACACATCATTTATCAGCGGTCGATAGTTTTCAATATTCTCATCCCCCGCCAGCCCTATCGCGACGCGCTGCCCGGCGCGAAACACCCCATCGCTCGCCGGACACACCGGGTCGAACGCGTAGAACGGATCGATCAGCGCCGCCCCATTCGCTTTCGAGTCGTCATCCATAAACCCGAGCGCGCTCAAAGCGGCGCACCCCAGGGCGAGCCGCGTCGTCGCGTCCGCGTCGCCCGCCCGCGCGCTCCATTCACCTTCACTATCTTTGCTCGCGCGATGCGCGCGAACGCGCGCGTTCGCGCTCGACTTCGTGCCCATAACGTTCGCTCGCCGTTCACTTCGAGCGACGATGCGCGGCGATGCATCGCACGCGCGGACGCGAAGCATGATGATGAAGACCGTACGCGCGCCACTATGAGGCACACGCCCGCGCGAACGCTCGGGAGATGAAGTCACCGAGTGACGTCGCGCGAGCGTACGCGGAAGAAGACGCGGAGCGACACCGATCGGCGGTGAACGCGAGCGAAAACGCACGCGCCGGGGCGACGTTCACGTTTGTGGATGTGTCCTACGCCGTCCCGCTCGGGCGCGCGCGCGGGCAAAAGGTGATTTTGCAAAACGTCAGCGGCGCCGCGATTCCAGGGGAGGTTTTAGCGCTCCTAGGACCTTCGGGGAGCGGGAAAACATCCTTGCTGAACGTCTTAGCCGGTCGCGCACCAGCCGGGGGAACGATGTCGGGGGAGATTCTCGTCGATGGGAAACCGAGGAGCGAAAAGTTCATGCGCGAGCGCACGGCATATGTGATGCAAGAGGAGCTACTGTTTCCGTTTTTAACAGTCACGGAGACGCTCATGCTGCATTGTAAGCTCCGGCGCGGGTCGCTGAGCGATGCGGAGATCGAGACGGTTGTTCGGGAGATCATCGGCGAACTCGGGTTGACCAAGGTGGCGAAGAGTTTCGTCGGGAAACCGGGGGGGTTGCCTCGTGGGATTTCAGGAGGCGAGCGTAAGCGGGTGAACATAGGCGTGGAAATGGTGAGCGATCCCGAAGCGCTGTTCTTGGATGAGCCCACGAGCGGCTTGGATTCGTTTCAGGCGCTTCGGTGCGTGACGGCGCTGCGACAGCTCGCGAGCCAGGGGCGCACGATTGTTTGCACGATTCATCAGCCGCGGTCGTCCATCTTCGCCATGTTCGCGCGGCTTTTGTTGATTTCCGAAGGTCGCTTGTTGTACATTGGCGATGCGACGGATGCTTTGGAGTATTTCGCGTCTTTATCGTTTGATTGTCCAAATTTGACGACTCCGTCTGATTTTTACATGGACATCACGAGCGTGGACACTCGAAATGAAAAGCGAGAGAAATCTAGCCGCGAGCGCATCGAGTTTTTCGCCGATGAAGCTCTCGCTCGCGCGTTGGGGATGAAGAGCGTCAACAGAGCTTTGCAGTGCATTCGCGAGTCCGACGCAGCAGAACAGCTCGGGGCGTACTACACCAGGCACGCGGGGTGGTTCATGCAGTTCGCTTTGCTCGTGAAGCGTTCGATAAAGCTGCAAAGTCGTGATTTTGTCGGCGTCGGAGTCACGGTGGCTATCGAATTGATTTACGCGCTCATCGTCAGTGCGCTCTTTAGAAACGTCGGCATGGACCAAAAAGGCGTGCAGGATAGAATTGGATGCTTGTTTTTTGTCGTGTTAAACGTGGCCTACACCGCTGCTTTACCGGCAATTAATATTTTTGCGGGAGAAAAGAGCATCGTGATTCGCGAACGTGCATCCGGCGCATACGTTTGGTCATCCTATTATTTGTCCAAATACGTTGGCGAGCTTCCGAAGTTATTGCCGCGATTGTTGTTCTGTTCGTTGGTGTACTGGATCGTTGGATTGCGCAATTCTGTGGCAAGCTTTTGGATTTTTGTGGTCATCATCGTTGCCGAAGCAATGTCGTTGATGGCTTTGGGTTTGTTGATGGCTTCTTCTATGCCAGTTGGGGCAGCTTTGGCGCTGGGACCAGCCTGCATAACAATTTTTACATTGTTTGGTGGAATCTACCTCAACATCGAATCCATTCCAGATGGAGCGAAGTGGATTCGTTTCATCGATCCAATTTATTATGCCTATTCGGCTTTGGTCGCGAACGAATTCGGTGGAGATGTCACGTTCCTATGCGACAGCAGCGCGCGGTGTTTGGAGAACGGTCAAGCGGTTTTAGAGCTTTACGCTTTCGACAACGTTAACATAGGCATACAAGTCATGGCGCAAATGATTTTACAGGCTGGCATTCACGTGCTCGCATTTTTGGCGCTCGTCCACACATCAAAAACGTACGCGCCGCTTTTCAAGAATACGCGTCCATCAAATGCGCCGTTGGCCTCAAGCTCAAAAGTGGTCTCGAATAAGGACTTCCAAACAGTCTAGATCGCACTCGTTGATTTTTTTACATTTTTTAGCGCGTGCATTACCGCGTTTAGCTAGTAACAGAAATCGTATAGTTTTTCATCTACAGTCCGTAGCGCTCCATGTGTTCAGACTCTTATCCAGCACCGCTCAGTTGCCTCTTCAACTGCATCATAGCGTTGATAGCCTCGCGTGTCTCCTTGGCATCATCCCCCAAGACTTGACGCGCGATACTCATCGCTTGAGAGGTAACCTTCTCTGCATCAACTGGTTGACCTAATTCAAACAAGCAGCGACCTAAAAACAAAAGCGAACTAACGCCTTGCTGTGCTCCGGGCTTCGTGCATCTGCCATCGCCAACCTTGCATTCCGCCGCAATTGCAAACGCTTGCGCAGCATTTTGAGTCATTTTTTGCGTATCACCTTGACCTGATTTCGCACGGTGGAAGTAAGAGGCCCCTAGCAAGTGCAAAGCCACACCCTGCATCTCCAAGTCGTGCTGCAACATGCCAGACGCTGTGAGCAACGGTCGCTCAGCCTCCTCGTACAAATTCATCGTGAACAGTTGATTACCCAGCGTAAGCAATATGTGCCCGACGGCGTTCGCCCCCTTTGTCGTTTCTGGTCCGTTCTTACCCTTTTTAATGGTCCACCTATCACCCACGCGAAGCAGTAGTTCAAGAATTTGTTCTTCATCCTTGGTCACCGAGCTCGCGTCGCGCGGCACGACACTCACGTCGCTCAAATCTCCATCCTCAGCCTTGGATTTGTATGAAATCAAAAGCGACGGATGCCAAGACACCTCAGCCCAATCCGTGACGTCCTCACTGCGTTGCACGCCGATGGGTGTAAATCTGTCAGCGTAAGATTCCGTGCGCGCCGTAGCGACGACAGCTTTGCGCAAAAACTTGATAGCCATCTTCGGTTGATTAGTGCGCAAGTACAGAGCCGCGATGGAGTCGTACACGTTCGGTAGCGCAGTCTCTCCCTTTACTCTCAATCCATGCGCTTGCAACCGCGTTAAGCACTCGACGAACTTCCCCGCCCGCAGCTCCGCAGCTTCGAGAAACTTGCCCGAATCCGCCAACGCACTCGCCCGTTCTTGCAAGCAAATCCCCGTCGCCGTTAACAGCGCCGTCGCGCACTCATCACCCTCCTTTGCCGCCTTCATAATACTTTCTTCCCACGCGTCACAGAGCTGACTGTGACGTTCAAAATCCTTTCTAAATCGACACAACATCACTCGATGCGCAAATTTATCGGCGTACGTTGCCACGCCTTCGTCTTCCACCGCTTTCGCCGCCGCCTTGTAGTGCCCCTCCGCATCCGCCAATTTGCCGAGTTTATTTTCACACGTCCCTAACCACGTGTACGCATCTCCCAACTCCATGTTCTCCCCCTCCAAAACCGCTCTCATGTACTCTGGTTCCTCCGCGTCCCCTCGTTTCGCGAGCGCCACCGCTTGTTGAAATATTTGTTCCGCCACCGCGATCGCCTGTTCGTGCTGCAGCTTAAACACCGCCGCTCCGGCTTGCATTAAATACCTCGACCCTTCGCGCGCCTTCCCTTCTCGTCGGCATCCTTCCGCGCGTCCGATCACCGAGCACACCGCTTGGCGGTCGATCGCATTCGCCGGGATCTGTGTCATCACCGAACGCACTAACGACTCCATCGTTCGTCGATTCGTCGATTCGCCTCGTCCTTTTCGTTCTCGATCGTTCGCCCGATCGTCCGTCCTCCGTCGCCCGTCGTCGTCCTCACGCGACCGCGCGTCGACGTCTCGAAACGATCGCTCGCGCGCTCGCGCGATCGCTCGATCGCTCGTGGGCGTCGCGCGGTCGAGTGACTGGTTCTGGGCTGTGACTCATGGAGACTCGTGGGGACTCATGACGAGTCATGACTCGACTCGGCACGACAGACGCGCGTGCGACTGGTTCTGGACGGTGACTCGTGCGGACTCGTGCGGACTCGTGCGGACTCATGGGGACTCGTGGGGACTCATGACGAGTCACGATTCGACTCGACACGACAGACGCGCGCGTCGCCCATCGTCGACCGAACGATGCCGCGTTCGCGCGCGACTGCGTCATCGTTCGGCGCGCGCGCGCGCGAGACATGACGCGCGCGCGTCGAGCGCTCGCATCGATCGCGTTGACGTTCGCGTTGGCGTTGTTCCAAGGCGCGCTCGACGCCGACGCGAACGCGAACGCGCCGAAAGCAAAGTTTGGGGACGCGCACCAGGAGTTCGTCGAAGGCGGCGACGCGAGGACGCTGCCGTCGGTGTCGTTCACGATCGCGCAAGGGTCGCCGGCGAGCGCGATCGTGAAAGCGAAAGCAACGATCGTGAACGCGAATGATGGCGAAGCGGAGACGTTGGAGGTGACGGTGCCGCTGGCGTACGCGGGGAGGATGAGAGCGACGTACGACGCGAAGGCGTGGACGCTGGAGGTGACGAGTCAGAGCTTTGAGAGCGATGAAGTAGATGCGAATGGAGATGAACTCGCGACGGTTTCGATGAGAAAGACGCTAGAGACGCTGAGATACGCGAACAGTGGGACGAATATTGGGTTGATTTCGCGAGGGGTGACGCTGACGGTGACGGATGCCATGGGACGCGAGAGCGCGCCGACGTCGATTGTCGTTAAAATGTCTCGAACAAACATTCCCCCGGTGTTAGAATTAAATGGCGATCAACTCGGCGTGCTTAAGGTGTCAATTTCGGAGAGTGAGCGCATGATTGGAATGAGGATGAGCGTCATTTCGTTTAAGTGCTCGGACGCGGATGATAAAGTTATGAAGGGAGCCGTCGCTCGTCACATCGCCGTCGAGCCTTTTCCCGACGGGTTGAGTGAATACATTTCGGCGGACACTACTGGAACTAGTATAGTTGCCGTATGGAGCGATGACACCAGAATTTTGAGGATGACAGGCTACGACACGTTGGACAATTATTGTAGAGTCATAGGTAGTCTCCGATATCACAATCGAGGTGCCATCGTAGAAGTCACCGACGACAAAAATCAAACTTCAAACAAATTGCAGTTCACAGCAGGACCAAGATTGTTCAATGTGACGTTGTACGATCCTAGTGAGGCTGGGGCGACTTCCATGGTGAATGTTACCGTTGTCCCAATGACTCGCCTGGGCGATGCGCTCCGTGATGAGAACATCATCGATACGGCGTATTGCCAAGGAAAAGGCACGCGCGCCGTCGTTTCGGGATCAATCGTGTGTGTGTGCACCGAGGGCTACTCTGGTGTTGATTGTCAAACGCACATATGCTCAGAGCACGGATCTTACGACTCCGGCACTGGAGTTTGTACTTGCTTGGATGGCTTTTCAGGCAACGCGTGCGAGACCGAGTGCAGCTCTCGTGGCTCGTATAACAGCGCGACTGCAACTTGTGACTGTTCCGTGGGGTATACTGGTAGGGACTGTAGCGTGCCTTGCGGTGGTTGTTCGGCTGAAAATGGGATTTGCTCGCTCACAAATTCTTCGGAGGCTTCGTGGAGCGCTTTAAATCAAACGTACTTGATCCAAGAAGCGCAGTGTATGTGCGTCGGCGGTTGGGCCGGTGTCGACTGCACGTCTCAGTGTCCGTGCGCACAGTTGGAGCCATATCTCAGACAACACGGTACGTGTGGTTTAGACGTTAACGGATCGAGTGTGTGCGTTTGTGAACAAGGTAAATACACGGGTGCGGATTGTACTGTGCGTTGTACGACCGCTTGTGATCCTATTTACGGCGAGTGCTCCCCGCCAGCGGAGGTGGCAGGGGGCATAAAATCAGAACTTCTGGCGATATTAGCAAATGAAACGCTCGGTACCATCGATGTTCGCCAGAACAAAGCGTTGGATTATCAATCCAGCTTCATTACGAAGTGCAAATGCAAGCCAGGCGATGACGGTAAACTTCTATTTTCTGGACCCACTTGCTCAGATCAATGCGCCGCTTGCTTATATGGCGCCTGCGATGAACAAGCGCGATGTGCATGCTACGACGGGTACCAAGGCGCCGACTGCTCGGTGGAGTGTACGGGGAATGGAAAGATTACATTCTTGTCTCCAGTTGAGGTAGTTAGCCTCACAGATAGATTTCCTGATGCACCATCGACAGGAATTTTCAACACGACTGCCCTGTACGGATACAATCTAAATTCCGGCAACGTTTTATCTGAACTTGCCTATTGTGATTGCGCTAATGATTGGACTGGAGACTTTTGCGCTATCCCTTGCGACGCTTGTTCTCCGACTGGATCATGTTCGTTCAACGGAACCTCTGGTGCGTGCAAGTGCGAAGCTGGTTATACCGGACCAGATTGTTCCGTCCCGTGTGCTTCGTGCGAGAATGGATACTGCGGCTCAGTCGGAGGGGTGTTTGGTGCGTGTATCTGTGAAGCAGGTTGGGGTGGACACGACTGTTCTGTGGAATGCGGTGATGACACTGTCGGTTCGCAAGGCACAATAAACCCGAGTGGGACAATACAAGGTATGGGATTGCTCGGAACAAAGGTAACGTGCACCTGTAACTCTGGATTCGCTGGACCAATGTGCCAGTATCCGTGTCCTTATCCTTATGATTCCAACAACGGAGTTTGTGTGATGAAAGATGGCGCCGATAGTGATTTTGGCGCGCCTTGGGTCACGGAAGTAGTATGCAAGCACGGGCGGACTGGTCTACCTTCTAATTCATTTCGACTCCCTGTTGGGAGTGTTAGTCGCGGGCGTGATTGCTCTTTGGCGTGTGATGCGTGCATTCACGGGACTTGCCAAGATGCTGGCGAATGTGTTTGCGATTACGGCTACATTTGGCAGCCTGCGACGCGAAGTTCAGCATCCGTCGGATCATTCAAGGCCACACTTCCTTATCCCTGGTGGTCAGACAGTTCGGTTCCCGTCCAGGAAGATACGAATGTTGGCGGCACAGAGTCTGTGTTCTACGATGCTAATTATCATACTTGCTCTGTGCCGCATCCTTGCAGTGCCAATGGGGAGTACCTCAACGCCACGTGCGCTACTGGTTTCAGTTTCGTTGCGGGAACGGGAATGCCATGGCAAGACATTGATCCTACACAGCGTGGTGGCTATGGGTGCCTTGGTGTCATTGATTCTGAAGGCAGCTGCGTTGGAGATGACTTTAAGATGGCTATGCCGTACGTGACCGTCAGAACAGACGGTACACTCTTGCGGGACGCAGCCGCGTTGACATCGCATCAATCGTGGGGTGTCATCGCTGGCGGAGTTTGTGCGCCTGATGTTCCCGCAAACAGTGGCGGTATGCCCATATCGGGCGGGTACTGCTTATGCGATTCGATCGTTCTCGGGCGAGTTGAGTTCCCAAGTTCTCAGTTCATCGCAGGTGGTGTTTACGATTCTTATTGGCAAGGATGGGCCGGTAGTGCGTGCGATATTCCATGTGAGCCGTGCTCGCAAACGGGTACTTGCGATTCACAAACTGGCAAATGTATCTGTGAGACGGGTTGGACTGGTTATCGATGCCTTACTCCATGCGAACCGTGCGATCATGGGACTTGCCAATACGATGGGAGTTGCCTTTGCGATGGAACACGACGACTTCGTGATCACTCTTACGCGTTACGCTTAGACCGTGATCCTTACTATGAAACCAGCGGAATATTAGCGAACGGCACGTACATCCATCCAGCGTATATGAGTGCAGTCAACATTCAGGATTACATTTGGGGTGTAGAGAAGGTCTGCTCGAGCCGAAACGAATGCAAGACTCGAACGATGGATTCTCAGTTGCCATTCCGACCAAACGAAACATATTTTCGTTACTCGGGAGCGAACGAGCGAACAACATCTATCAGCTCGTACTATGCATCACTTATTCAGCAATATCAGGATGACATTGTCCGAATTCCTGCGTCGATGCAGAACGATACCATTTGCGCAACCATAGATTACGCTATGAAAGAAGAACTGGGCTCGTGCTATAGCGCACTCACCAGCAAGAATTGCGGTGACGACTGGGACACTGCTAATCCGTGGGACTGCGATGATACGCTCAAGGCGCACTTTTTGCAAGATCGCAAGAGGCGAATTGGGGAGACAAAGTTGGAGCTGAATATGGCCGCAGAATTATCTAATGCAGAGAGATGGTATCGGAATTCACAGAACGAGCGCCAGCGCTTGATGAATGCTTTTCTTCCTGGTAGATATAATCCTGTTTCGGGAAAATATGAAAGTGTCCGTACGACTGGCGCCGATAGCAAGATGATATGGATCGTCAATCAATTGATTCACGGGGTGAATTCTGGACTCACTGGTGCGTACTCTGGCGTAACGTGTGATATTCCCTGCGAAGAATGTGACCCTGATCACGGGACATGTCAGTTGAATGGAAAATGCGAGTGCGAGAGTGGATGGTATGGTGAGCGATGTGACAAACCGTGCAAATGTTACATAGAATATGTCACCGCTTCAGATGGGAGCAAAGTGGAGTTGGTGAGAACCACAGCGCACGGTGTATTAATTAGATCGTGGGGCTCCTGCAAGCGCGATGGTTCGTGCCTCTGCGGCAAAGATGACGGTGGAGTACAATATTCCGGCGACGATTGCTTCTCACCTTGCAAACCATGCGCCAATGGTTTTTGTCAGGCGGACAGCTCCTGTCTTTGCAACAAGGGTTGGATGGGCTCAACGTGTGCTGTTCGGAATTTCACAGAATGCATGCCATGCAACTACGATCATGGGTCGTGTTTGTCAGATGGAACGTGCAAATGCGATGTGGGGTGGACTGGTTTAGCGTGTGATATCAAGTGTAATCCGTGCGTGAACGGAGATTGCCAGATGGATGGTTCGTGCGCGTGCAGACCTGGGTGGTCATTCATTGACTGCTCGCAAGCAAATCCTACAGAGTTCATCGTTAAATCCGACTTTACGGATGGCCCAGAAGGTTGGACTGTTTACAACAATTCGTGCTCTGGAACTTTTGCGGAATCTATATTTGATGGCACCGAATACGACCCCTACAGTTTGCATTCAGAAGCGCTGATGCGCGGAGAATGTCAAAATCCATTCAGCGGAGGTGATAGTGGATTGCTCTGGGAGGGTATAAGCGGCCATTTACATCTAACCGACAAACTGCCAGGTGATGGCGTGAACGAATTGGCGTATTTACGAGCGCCTGCCAAGTTCACTGGTGATTTACTCACCAGAAATGCGTACAACGCCTCACTTACGTATTCACTTCATCTAGTTGCGCCTGTTATGAACGCTTGGGTAAGTTCGGGAACACAACACGTCAAGGACGTTCAAACCTCGGCTCACGACGTAATATTCATGGGAGGTTTACCGCGATACCGACTAGAAGTCCCTGTATGGGGGAGCAAAGACCAAGTATACGCATGGAGTCGCCAGTATTTCCCGGAGCTTGCACTGAATCCTGACGCGGTGCGTACAACCTTGATAGCCATCGTCGAGCAATATCTCAACACCCCACAAGTCTTTTTGGGCTACAAAGTCGACGCGAGTTCTAAAGGTTATCCGCCGCAAGCGTGTTCATCAGAGAAGTGTGACTTGAATTTCAAAGTCGATATCACTGAAGTTGGTGGTGTGTGGAAGAACATACCGCCGATGTTGTCTGGCTTTAAGTGGTCAAATGATCCAGCGGTGCACTTTCTCGATGGGACTGTGTACAGCGACCGATCAGATGGGCTTCCCTACGAACCTTTCCAATCAACCACGCCGCGCAATCTCGACTTGAACAACATAGTCATAAATAATGCGACCGACGCTCGAAGTTTCAGTGGAACAGTGAAAGACCAATCAGATGGTAATGTTGTCTCTCGTGACAGATTGACATTCGATGTATATCCGGAGGTTTACGAAGCTATCGTAGCTAACCGACGTTCAAGAACAGGTGAAAACGCAAGTTTTACTGAGCTCATCTGGTGCCTGTCATCCATGACTGAGATTCTTGTTCGAGCAGATTATTATGTACAGGAGACGGCTGATCCTTCGGTCAACGTCATCGGGGAATCAATTCGCTTCGACTCCTTTGGCATTGGTACATACGATAAATATTCGGAATTGAAGAACTTAGCGGTCATAAATTTGTTCAATTATTATCGGCAGTACAAGGATGATTACGCAGTGGCGTATCTTGAGGAGGTGTACGCGAAGATGCGACCGATGGTTTGCCGCGGCAAATGGTATCGCATGGGAAGCCCAGATGAATTGCTCGGCGACGCGTGTAAACAGGATTTGACGACGTTACGCGCAACCTGTGCCGGACGTTTTGACGTCATCACCGAAGATTTGGGAGATTATTGCGTGATTTCCTGTCCTGGATATAATGCCACTGCTGGGACAACCTGTTCAGGATTTGGAACGTGTGTTCTGAACAGCGTTGATGAACCAGCATGCACGTGTCAGGCGGGATACATCGCCCCTGACTGCACTCCAGCACCTCCTCCTCCAGCACCTCCTCCTCCGCCAACTCCTCCTTCTCCGCCCCCAACGCTGTCGCCGCCCCCAGCGCCATCGCCGCCCCCAGCGCCATCGCCGCCCCCAGCGCCGCCGCCGCCGGTGTAACTTTCAATTTTAAGTTGCGTGCGTAGACTTTTGTACAGTAACATAGGACTAGTCTAGTTGATTCTTCCTCATCTGCACACGCACGCTCTACACTCACTCGTACCCCTACGCTGGTCAGGTCAGTTTGCGATATGTCGACTTTCTTCGCTTTCGGCGAATCGCATCGCAAATGCAACCTCAAGCTTCGTCGCCCTGGCGGACATCTGCACAAGTTTTTGTTTTGTTCGAAGCAATTCGCGCCTAACTTCAAGCAACATCCCTTGACTCTCGGCGAGTGCAACCTTTGAGGTAACGAGCTCGATCACGTGCTGGTCGAGTACGTGTCGAACATCTGCGAGTTCCTCAGTCACGGCGGCCAGATCACATCGAGCCGTCGACGCTTCAGCGAGCGCTACGTTCAGCTTGGCTTCTATAGCATCGCTCGCTGCTCTTTTCAAAGACGTAGTAAGCATCGTCGTTTCAGCGATAACACTCTGCAAATGCTGACGTAGCTCTTCGCATTCTTTGCTCTTGTCCTCTAACTCTTCTTCAAGCACTTGTTCTGCTGCGCTACGAGCCTTAGCTTGAAGTTGTAGTTCGCCTTCAAGCTTCTTGGACGTTTGCTTGTAGTCCAGAGTAAGCTTCGCCAACTGGGTGTCTGCGGCGTCAAGTTGATTTCGGTATCGCTCAACCTCTTTTGCGTGTTCATCTCGTTCGCGTTCTAGACTAAAGTCGAATGCCGTCGTACTTTTCGCCCCCTGCGCGGCTGCGGCGATTTTCAACCGCTCTATGTCCAAGTCTTTCTCGCGCAGCAGCCGTTCCAAATTTTCAAGCTCAAGCTCTTGCGCATTTTTGGCCTTTTCAAGGCCCTTCTTTTCGTTTTCAATCGCGTTCATATCTTCTATGACTCGCGTGATAGCCAATTCCTTGGCCTCCTTTTCTTCAATCGCCTGAGCTTTGGCAGCTTCGAGCTCTATGAGCGTACGCTTGAGCTGTGCGCTTAAAACTTGTTTCTCTTCGTTCAGTAGCCGAATATTTCGGTTCGATTCTTCTCGCTTTTCTTCCAAGGAGACTTCCAATTCGGCCACTCTTCTCCTCTCGTCGTCCAGCGCCTCGCGGGCGATGGATTCGCGCCGCGCAAACTGCCGCACAACTACAGGAGATACGCTCTCGGCTACGGGCGAAAGCAAGGTATGCAGCGAATGATTCGCAAAACCGCTCAGATCCTGCTCGTCGGTCTCCCCAGGGGGCGTCGCATCCGTCTTCACGCTCGCCGACCAGTTACTTTCCATGCCAGACACCATGGACAGTTCCGTGAGTGCGTCCACATCCGAGGCCGCGACATGCTTCAACCAAACCACACGCGCTTCAATCGTCAACACCACGCGTTTCGCCCCCGAAAATGACGCACTCGCACCGCTCTTCACCTCCAGATCGATCTTTCGCGTCTCCATCGGTCCGTCGATGCTCGCCAACGACGCTATATCCGCCACCCCTTTCGCCTCGGTCACGTACGTCCTCCTCCCATCCCTCGCGTCCACCACGACGCGCTGAAGCTTCACGACGTACTCTTTCGCTTCAAACCCAACGCCAAAGTGCGCGCATTCCCTCGCCACCCCCTTCGTCGTCGTCTCCCCGTCCCTCGCGACCAACGTCGCCACCGACGACGACGGCGCGTCCTCCCTCGACCACGCGCAAATCGCCCTCGCGCCCGCGCTCTCACTCTCGCATTCGTTCTCACTCTTCAACGTTGACTCTTTCGACACGTGCGTCTTCCCTCGTCTCGTCATTCGTACGACGTAGACGTCCTCCCGTCTCCGCGCGCTCGCCTCGTTCGCGTTCGCGTCGCCGTCCACGCGCGTCGGTCGCGCGTCGAAGCGAAACCGTACTTTTCTCCCGTGCGGCGCGTTCGCATTGAACGCGTCGCGAGCGATTTGTTTTATTCGCGTCAACATCTTTGGTTGTCTTCCCTGGTTTACTGTCGTTCGAACTCGCGTCGCGGCGGACTCTCGCGCGACAGCTGCGCGTCGTTCGAACGCTGCGCGGTCGCGCGCGCCTTTGGGGGACACTTCGTTGAGTCGCGAACCAGAAAGCTCGTGACCGACCGTCACCGGGAATCGTCGCTGCTGAGGGACACTTCGTTGAGTCGCGAACCAGAAACCTACGACCGTCACCGGGAATCGTCGCTGCTGAGGGACAC
>Ga0222713_10001451_pt1 | contig 26597 bp, 25 predicted proteins | sample C33_649DmetaG_FD_165061 | JGI IMG/M metagenome (GOLD analysis project Ga0222713, IMG submission 165061) | Estuarine water microbial communities from San Francisco Bay, California, United States - C33_649D | ecosystem: Environmental > Aquatic > Marine > Unclassified | place: USA: California... | reverse complement strand
GTCTGCATTGCGGAGACATAATGTTTCCATTATAGTTTCTTATTTAGCCAATGGATTTTCCCATGCTTTCTGGATCTTTTCGTCAACTTTACGTTCCAATTCCTTCAATTTAGCGTCTGTTTCGCGCTCGATCGTACGCAATCTAGCGTTCATATCGCGGTCTGTGACACCGACGAATCCACGGACTTCCTTATCAAGTTCGCGGTTTCTGCGATCTGCAGCGTCCATATCGGCTTGGAGGGCGTCAATGTCGCCCTTTAGATCGCTACGAACGTCGCGGATAATATCACCACTTTCGTCGACCATTACTAGTGCAGTGTCGACGCGCTCTTCCATCTTGGTGATACGCTCTTGAATTGCTGATAAATCTGGAGCCACATAAGTCTGGATGGCTTCCTTCATTGACATATAATCTTTATAAACTTCGAAGGCACCATAAAGACCACCGAGAACGGTAGATACGATCGTACCTGCAATCATAAGTTTGGCTGGTGTGAAATTGTAACCGCCAATACTGATTACCGTATTTGGATCAGTTGCGGCTTCTAGTTTATCTACGCTTTCGTCTAAATCTTTACTCATCTATGATATTCCTCTGTGAATTTTATCTTGTTATGATATGAACAAATCCAAATATAATCACAACACATATAAAAAACAAAATCCCAATACAAGTTGCAAGAACAAATTCTTCGTGACGTTGTGCTGCTTCAATCTCAGCGCGTCGTCTTGCTTGCGCCGCTGCTAATTCCATCTGCGCATGCATTTTTTGAAACTTTACCCAATCATCCCATAATCCAGGTCGCCCAGCAATCAGCATATAGTCTTTAAGTTCTCTTTCCTTTCTTCGCACTTCTTCTAATGCGAAAAATTCTTCTAGTCGGCTACGCTCATTTGCAGGTGTTTCAACAACTTTCTTTTCTAACTTTCGTTTACCTTCAAAGAAACTTCCTAGTTGACTAGCGCACTCACCCAACTCTCTACCATTGCTCACCACTTCTTTGATGACGGCATAGGCTGCATTGACTGCTGCTAGTTCTGCTAACATTACTTATATTGCTCGTCGACCATCTTTTTGTAAGTGTCTGTGTTTCCTTTCTCCAGGAAATATGCGCCTCGGGCATTGTCCTTAATAATAACACCTCTATAGATATCTTCTGGTCTATAGAAGGGTACATCTGGAATTCGTTGTGTTAGATATGAACTTACATCTGCATCTACTGCAATTGCTGATACAATGCCTGATTGATCAGCATCCATATAGTTTGCATTAATTGCATCCTGCTGCTCTTTATTGGCTGCTACAACTTGTTCAGCACGAACTTCAGCATCACTCTTTTCTTCTATTGGTTTAATGATACCAAGGAATTCAAGACTCATAGCATTTGGTGCTTGGTTGAATGTATTGGCAACAGCAAGAGCTGGATCAATCATCGCGCTTGTAACTTCAGCATCTTTATTTGTATCATCATCAAATGTCTTTTGTTCACTAGTTGCACGGCTTGCTTCTACAATTGCAAGTGCCTCATCTGTTTCTGCAGTATCAGCAGTTGGACCACGAACAAATGATTCAGCAAGCATTTCGGCTTCTTGTTCAATCTGGCTTGTTGTTTCACCTGTTGTGAACTCAACTGTTTGCCCCATATCGGTTTGCACTTCTGCGCCCGAATCAGCAACAGTTATTTCCTGTTGTGTTACATCTTCTAAATTTGTAACAGAAATGGTGTCGGTAGATTGATTTGTTCCCGATGCTTCGCTTGAGAATGCTGCAATTGATTCAGCTTCTCTGGAAGAATCATTAGAAGCAGCCTCACTTGCAGTTAATATTTCTGATAATGCTTGTTGACCTAATTGTCTACCAGTTTCTAGAATATCTAATCCTGCATCAGAAGCAGATGAACCGTCATCTTTTTGTTCTGTGGAGGCACTTGTAGCCGCTACTGTTTCAGTTGAGTCAGCTGCACTTGATTGGTCATTAGATGATCTGGTTGTTGTTGTTGTAGTTGTTGAACTTTCTGTTGCAGGACCACCAGCAGCATTGGTATTTGATGATCCTGCTTCTGATGCTATTGCAAGAGCATTTTGTAGTACATCTTTAGAAATTGCATCAGCAAGAATCTGAGCCTTTTCTTCATCAGTTAGTTCTCTATAGGTTGCAACAATGGCTGGCTCTCCTGAATCTTCTGCATCTTCAACAAGTAAAATGTCTTCTTCGTCTGTTTCTTCAGCAAGCATTTCTTCTAGGTCTGCGTCAAGAAGTTCTTCTGTGGCTTCCTCATCAGCAACTAGGACTTCTTCTTCCTCGACATATTCAGAGCCATCATCTGAACCATCATCACTCCCATCGTCAACTAGTTCTTCCTGTGCTGCTTCCTGTTCTTCAATAGCAGCCAAAATTTCTTCTGGGTCTGTATAGTCTGTCACACCATCATCAATACCAATACTATCAATGATGCAAGAAGGGTCGTATGGATTTGTAGTACAATCAGGTGCTAGTGGTGTATCTGGTGGCAATGGAACAATCTCTGATGACTGTACAAAGTATGTTGTGTTTTTCAAATTACTTGGATCAGTGCCGTTGAATATTTGATAAAACTCACCTACTTGGTCGCCTTGATAACCAGAAGTAAATGTTCTACCTGTTACACCAGCATAATCAAATCCACCATAGTTGATAGAAAAACTATTGTCAGAAAATAAAGATATCTCAAATGTAAACTTATTTGCCGTGCCCAACTCATCTACTCCATACCAACCAGCAACGAAAGAATTGCCTGTTGATTTGTAGTATGGGTTGCCTGGAGCATTGAAATCAGCAAGATCAGACCACATAGCAAAAATAGAATTGTTTAGATTAATGTATTGAAAGGATGGTGCGATTTGTTCATTCCATTCTGTAAAACTTGGCAAAGGCATACCACCACAACAACCATTAGCCTGACTAGTGAAACTGATAAAACCATTTTGAGAAATATAAACAGAATCGTAAAGATTGCCATAAAAGTAAAAATCAAATGGTAGAGATATCAGCTGGGAAACACCATCATCATAAAGAGTTAGTGCAGTACCACCTGTATTTTTTATTTCTTCAATAGGTGTAGGTGTTTGTTGCTGAATAACAGTATAAGTCTGATCAGCAATAGGTATCTGAGTTGGATCAGTGTAGGTCATCTCCTGCGCAAAGGCAGGAGTAACCAGTAACCCAAATAGGATTAGGAGTTTACGAAACATTATTTACCAGCTTCAGCTACTGGAAGATCTTCTGATGATTCCTGATCATTACCCCAAATCTTCCACCACTTCTTCTTGAAGTCTGGACGCTCTTCTTTATTGCCTGTCCACTGTTCAGTTGCTTCCTTACCAATCTTACCCATGTAAGGGCATGGTGTTCCAGCCATTTCCATAGCCTTGAACACTCTTTCGTCTTGGCACATCATTGATACAGCAGCAACCTTCATACCCATGTCGTATAGGGTCTTGGAAAGTTTCAATCTTTCGCAATTCATATCGCGAACTGCCTTACCAGCAGAAAGACCAAAAACCTGAGTCTGAACAGCGCCAGAAACGCCCGATACACAGACGTCCTGGCTATATGTTGAGATCATTGGAGCGATAGCAGAAGCAGGAGGTGCTTTGATTGTTGTTTCTGACTTGGTGATATTTTCGTTACGATTGATATTTGTATTCGTATTATCTGTCTTTACACTTGATTGGCTTGTGCTCTCTGACTTATTCACATTCTCGTTCTTGTTTACAGCAGTTGATGTGCTCACATTTACATTGTTATTATTATTTGTGGCAACAGAAGTGCTATCGTTCTTATTCACATTTGTGTTAGTTGAAGTAGAAACATTGTTGTTGTTATTTGTGTTAGTTGATGTAGAGACATTGTTGTTATTGTTAGTATTTGTGGAATTAATATTCGTGTTGTTATTATTATTGTTATTATAAGTCACTTCACCAGACAAATTGTTATTATTGTTATTTGTGTTCGTTGATGTTGATGTGCTCACATTGACATTGTTGTTATTATTAGTGTTATTAGATGTCGTTGTGTTCACATTGTTATTGTTATTTGTGTTATTAGATGTCGTTGTGTTCACATTATTGTTGTTATTTGTCAAAGTACCAGACTGAATGTTGTTATTTGTATTTACATTCGTGTTCGTATTTGTGCTATTGACAACAGAATTGTTGTTGTTATTATTCGTAGCAGTACTAGTTGAGGTGTTATTATTGTTATAGTTTACTGTACCACTATTAATGTTATTATTAGTGTTAACATTCGTATTGGTGTTTGTAGAAGTCGAAGTGTTAGTATTCACATTCGTGTTGGTATTATCAGAAGTAGAAGTAGAAGTATTCGTATTCTGATTAATATTAGTTGCAGTACCAGACTGAATGTTATTATTCGTATTCACATTCGTGTTGGTGTTGTCCGAAGTCGATGTAGAAGTCGACGTAGAATTTGTTGTCGTATTGACATCGGAGGTCGTATTGACCGTAGAAACTGTAGTTGTCTGGGCGAATGCCTGTGTTGCGCCTACTGCGAATAGTAGCGCAAGAAGTAACTTCTTCATTTGAACTCCTGAATGGGTTTGTAAATATCAAATCCATACTGCCTTCAACACTAGGAAGGCGAATCTCAGCAGTTTAAATGATCAATTCAAATCTATCTTTTGTTTTATTTAGTTATTTAGTGAATTCAGTAATTTGTCAACGATTACCTCTGCTCAATCCATGTCATTGTTGCAATAACATCTTTATTGGCTACTTTCGAAGCGATAGCCAAAGTCAGAGTATCGCTGACTGTGCCTAAACTGCCGCGACCAAGCTGAAATACTGTGTCGGCGTCAACTCTAATTTGCGTAGCACCACCACCAGCATTAATAATACCTGATGCTAATTCAACGCCATCTGTAATAGCACCAGTACTTGTCTCATTATATTGTGTAAATGCATTCGGATCAGAATGATTGACCCAAGTTCCATTAACAGTTGCGTTTCGTATAAGTTTATAATAAACATCGGTGTTATCTAAAGTAGCAGCTTGAAAAAATGTTGGCAAAACAATGCCAGTAAGAGCTGTCGATTTTAATCGAATACTTAATACAGGATAAAAAACTTTTGATAATGGCAGATTAATTCCATTTAAAGATGTTATGTGACTTTCTGCAATACCTAATTTTTCAACTGAGCCTTCTGTCAATAAACTATTACTGCCTTGATACAGATAATGTGTTCCAGCAACTCCAGTTAAATTTTCGATCTCTAATCGAATAGGTAAGAATGGTGTTTTACACCAAGGAGTAGAGAGTCTATTAGCATTTTTAATTGTATGAATAACTCTTGGGAGTCCATTTATAACAAAACTGAACACGATATCCCCAGCTCCGTACCACTCATAGTCTACCATGATTAATTGTTGAGCCGCAGCATTTGCAGTTAAACCGCTGACACCAGTACCATCTAATTTATCGCCATTCCATTGGTCTCTGTATATTCGCTCGACTGTTGGTGTTGGACCATCGCTATTGATAACCACACAAGCATATTGCGGTATATTATTTGCGTCGACTGTTCCAGAGTCTTCGAAAAAAAATCCATCATTACCATCAAACATACCAAATCTACGGCGAATACCTGGTGTTGGATTTTGTAGTCTAACTGCGAATGCTACAGTCTGCGATCTACCTGGTGTGTATCGTTGTACATTGCGAGTCTGTCGTATGATTTTAGATCCAACATTGCTAGTTACAGCCATTACAATGCCACTTATATTTGCATCAAATACTGCACTTGCACCATTAGCAGTTGATTCATCCCAAACATCTGTTTCTTTACCGTATTGAAAAGTGTTGAAGAATATAGTTTGTTGTGTCTGGACTTTAAGGCGACCTTTGGTGTCAACGCTGGAAATAACACCTTGATCTCCACCAGAAGTTAATGCAACATTAATCGGATTTGTAGTAGAATTTAAATTTGTATTTCTGCTAATAGGGAGAGGATTCCCAATATCGTTCTTAACTTCTACGTTGTTTGAAAAAAGATATGTCATTAGATGATTCTCCAATAATCTCCGCGAAATAACATGTGAATAGCGCCGTTATTCACCGCGAGAATAAAACCGTTTGCATCGTTGTCTACTGGACCAGAAACTGTGATGTTATACGTCTCGCAGTTTCCTGATTCGTCTTTCACGACAATTTCGCGACCAGAAGAAGGGTCTGATGGGATGATAATCGTGACAGGTTCGGCGCAATTGACGCCGATATAATAATCTGTGTCTTGAACAACATAGGTATTTGTTGTGACTAAAGTTGTGTTATGGGTAATCTCATATGGATTGATTTCATCCATTAAGAATACACCATCACGGTATGTCATATATCGACCGTTTTGAACGGAAGATCGATCTAGATCATCAGCATCATAGATTCGAACAATACCAGTTCCACCACCGCCCCAAGAGAGTGTGTTTACTTTTTGCAATAGATCATGAACTGTCTTTCGTAATGCTTCGAATTCTTTGTCTACTAATGCATTTACTAGTGGAGGTTTCTTTGTGTTTGATACTGTGTCGAGATAATTGGTAACTTGCTGAACCTTATATTCTTCTGGTGGTTGAATATTAGTCTCAGCTGGCTTTTCTTCTGGTGCGACTTCGATCAAAACATCTTCTTGAAGAATTGGAATCGGTGAAGCGATTTCTTGTTTCTTTCCAAACAGAGCAGAAGCAAGTTTCTCTTCACGTTCAATGGATTCAATCAATGACTGATCAACTGGCTGACCGAATGCTCGAGCCATCTTCACCAACAATTTCTTTTCTTCAAGAGACTTCATAAATTATTTCGTTAAGAATGCAGTGGTTGGTAGAGCGAAGTTTTGAGTGTAACGAGCGATGCCTTTGGTGATGCGGAGATCGTTGATGTAGCCATAATATTCTTGAGTATAACCGCCTGACTGCGTCATGCCAATGTATTGCAAATTTCTTGTACTTGGTGCAGTATACGATGACGTAGAAGTAGACTGCAAAAGCCCATTCAAGAATGTCCGAGTGGTTGTTCCATCGTAAGTCACAGCAAGATGTTGCCAAGTGTTGAGTGTTACCGTTCCGCTATTGACCGTAATTGAACTTCCTGACGAGTTAAAATTCCATGATGCAGCGCTGTTATAAATTGTCCATTGATATTGCGCACCATTAGTTGTCGACCATGATGCAACACCGCCACCTTTTGATAATATTTGTCCAGCCGAAGCCATTGCATTTGTTGGGTATATCCACGCTTCAACCGTGAAGTTTTGTCCGCCAATCCCCAATTCCAGCAGATCGCTTGTGAACGGAATCGTTAGTCTATCACCGCTACCATCAAATACTATTGACGATCCACCAAACTTGCTCTGCGCTGTGCTAATTTTTGCATCGCCAACAGTTTCAAGAACGTTCTTGGCTGTTGCGTCAGTGATGCCTGCGTTGGTGAAGTTGCAAAGAAGTGATGTATTGGCAACGTTTGTCAGTGGCGCAGTTGGTGGCGTGAATGCAGCAGTATATAATCCATTACTTTTTAGAACACGAGCGCCAGAAATATAGCCATTAAATGGTGAACTTCCATTTGCGTCTGCTCCAATTACAACAACAGATTCTGTTAAATTAGTTGTGTCTGCTACGTTAGCAGCTAATACTCCATTAACAAATAAACGAAGTCTTCCAGAAGACCTTGCAGCAGCTAAATGATACCATTGTCCAGAAACTATTGTAACATTGCCAGTTGCAATTTGCGTTGTGTAATAAACGCCAACATTGTTACTTGTGTCCTTGTAAAAATAAACACCGTTATAATTTCCAGCTGTTGATCTGGCAAAATATGTTTGTTGCCCAGAAGTATTTGTATGATAAACCCAACACTCATATGTGTAATCGCCTGTTCCTTGTTGCAATGCAGTATTGGATGAGGAAACTAGATAATCCCCACTCCCATCAAAATACCCACTTCCTCCAACATTCGCTGATGCGTATGATGCTGTTGGTGCGAATGGAGAGAAGGCTTGGATGGATGGTGAGCCAGATACACTCAAAGAATAATTATTATTGCTATTATCAACAAATCGATTAGATTGGCAAGTTAATAATGAGGTACCATTGATAGCAGTTAACGGAGCAGTTGGGACTGTAATGCTAGAGTTAGTGTAACCATATACATCCACACCCTTAACAATGCGAAAATTAGAAATATATCCAGGAAATACTGCAGCACCAAGTGGTGTGTAGGAAGCTGCACCGATAATATTATCTCCGTTGGTATATGTGCCACTCAACGTTACTAAATCAGATCTGACGCCATTAATAAACACAGCTGCTTGATTACTTCCAGTACCACCGCGACAAATTACAACATGAGTCCATTGATTTAATGGCACTGCTATTGTGCTTGTAAATACAGTTGAACCATTAAATACAGTGATAACTTTATTGTTTGCATCAAAATAAATTTGGAAATTAGGACCATTACCGCCAGTAGAACGACCATCATAGACAAATCCTGCAGCACTAGTTACTTTATATACCCAAACTTCTGCTGTGAAATTTCCAGTTCCAAAATCAGTTATTGAAGTTGATGTATTTCTCAAATAACCAGAACTTCCATCAAAATAATTACTCCACCCAGTCTGACTAAACGGACTAAATGTTCCTTGAGTTGCGTTACCATTTCTTGTAATTGTAAAATTATTATTCGAAGAATCTAAGAACGTATGATTGTTTTGATTGTTCGTTCCATTTCCTGGCAATAACAACGTTGTGTATTCGAAATCTTCATCAGCAGTTAATGTTTGCGTTCCGCCTTTCGTTGCAAATGCACGAGTTGGTGGCGTGAAGTTGTAACGATAACGAGCAAGACCTTTGGAGATGCGAAGATCGTCGATGTAGCCAATAAATGGGTTGCCGCCTGGTTCACCACCAATGTTACTCACCCATGATGTATCCAAATATAACGACCCAGATAAACTTAATGTACCGCTTGCGAGAGTTCCATTAATGTAAATCTTAACTACTCCGCTGGCTCTAACAACAGCAACATGCGTCCATGTTGTCAGCGGAACGGTTCCTGTGCTCGCTAAATTACTGTTAGTGCTTCCATTTGTAGAGAAATAGCAATCTACTATTCCTGAGTTTCTAATATAAACCTGAAGCGGGCTGTATTGCGCTGTTGAATTTCTTATATTAAAAATTAACCCATAATCTACTGGGGCAGATGGAAGATAAACCCAAGCCTCCACAGTAAAGTCGCTCGTACCCATTTGTAGATTATGAGAATATGGCGATCTTAAATAATCTCCCGTCCCATCAAACGCAATTGATCCTGCGCCATACTTTTTGATCGCTGTGTTGACTTTCGCATCACCAACGCATTCAAGAACAACTCCTGCTGCTGCATCGTAAATTTGTGCGTTGGTGAAGTTGCAAAGCAATTGCGTGTTAGCAATATTTGATGGTGGTGATGTTGGAACTGTTATTGTTGAAGATGTTGGATCATAAGGAGTAGAACCCTTGACTAATCTTGCACCAGAGATATATCCTAAAAATGGACTATTTGTTCCACTGTACCCAATATATTTGGATCCACCTGATGCACTAATAGTTGTATTTGTTGTTGTAGTATATACTCTTGTTCCATTAACAAAGAACGATAGCCTTCCGCCACTAATAGAAACTGCCAAATGATTCCAAGCATATATTGAATAAGCAAAAGAACCACTATCTGTATAGTTAGGATAACCCCATCTAAATGCTACTGTGGTTGGTGTTGCTGCTAGAAAATCCCAACCAGGATAATTTGTTGGATATGATATTGTGTTTAAATGTCCAAAAATAGTTTTGTCATTACCACTACTGTATGTCGGATAAACCCAACACTCAGCGCACCAAGTTGTTGATGCATCTAGTGCTGTATTACTTGGTAATGTCAAATAATCTCCTGTTCCATCAACATATATGGATCCACCATGTGTTGCTGGTGAATATGCAGTGGTTGTTGCGAATGGAGAGAATGTTTGAACAGAAACATTACCAGCTGCAGTAATTCCATATGCATTCGCGCTTGTATCTCTAAAACGATTTGATTGACACGTCAAAACACTAGTTCCGCTAATAACAGTTAGTGGTGATGTTGGGGGAGTGAATTCTGATGTATAAACAGCGGTTCCTTTCACAATTCTGAAATTGCTAATATAGCCAGAATATTGAATACCATTATTTGTTTGATATGATCCAACACCAAGCCAAGCACTACCAGCACTTATAGTATAACTTTGCGTTGCGGATGCTACAGAAATGCCATTAAAATACATGGTCCAAACATTACCGTTTCTAACTACTGCAACATGCACCCATTGATTTATTGGCAATGCATTCGCGGAAGTGATTACTGGTGTGTCTGATCCAGCAAGATCAACCAAAAATTGAGCCTGACCACTACTTAAAACGTATAAAATCCATGATTGAGGATTTGTAGAATTATCATCCCAAATTCCTGTCAATGGATATGCTGTTCCTGCTGCTCTTTGACTATATACCCACATCTCAATGGTAAAGTTGCCTGATCCAAATGTGAAGTTTGAATTATAGGACAATTGTAGATAATCGCCACTGCCATCAAAATGATTGCTCCATCCTGTTGGACTGAATGGAGTAAACGAACCTTGCGTTGCGTTTCCGTTTCGAGTAATCGCAAAATTATTATTGCTAGAATCTAAGAACGCATGATTGTTGCCGTTGTTTGTTCCGTCAGCTTGTAATAACAAAGTCGTGTATTGAAACTGAGTGTCAACAACAACAGTTACAGACACGCTAAATGCCTTCGATGCATCTTGGAATTCAGCATCTGTTGCAACAACGGTGAAGTTATACGTTGTGTCGTTTTCTGGTGGTGAGGACATCGTACCGCTGATCAATCCATTAGCAGCAAGACTAATTCCTGTTGGTAGTGAACTTCCTGCTTGCAGCGAGTAAGTCACAGAACTATCACTAGTTGCTGATAGAGAGATGCTCCAAGATGCCAGTGCTTGCTGACCATCAAGAGGAGAAGTTGTAACCCAACTCGGAGTTCCTGAATACTGAATGCCAGGAATTAAAATCGCAGTTCCACCGTCGTCTGTATTGATCACATATAATGGATACGTTGCTGCAGCAAGAGCTGGCGTTGTGATTGAAATTGAATTAGCGTTCGTATAGGTTACAGAAGGAACTGCGTTTCCGTTGATATAAACAGAAACGTTTGATTTAAATCCAGAACCATTAATAACGACAGTTTGATCACCGCCTGTGTTTGCGGCAGTGTCGTCACCTGGATATGTCAAAGAAGCAATTTTAGGATTTGACCCAACAGTCACGACATTTGCGACACTTGGTGCAAGTTGAGTTGTCGTGATAGAACCTGCGACAATGGCTGTTGCTGGGAGTGAGTTTGCAACGATCGCAGCACCGTCTAATTTATCTGCCATTTCGGAATCCTATAGTGTTTTGATTATTTATGCGTAGACGATTCCTGGCACTAAAGTAGCGAAACCTCCATCATCGGTATTAATCGCATAGACCAAATAAGTTCCTGCAGATTTTGCTGGAGTTGTAAAAGAGATTGAATTAGCGTTAGTTCTTGACACTGACGGTGCGGCGTTTGATTCGATGTAGATCTGAATATTTGTTTGGAATCCAGCCCCAGTCAAAGTGATGGTCTGATTTCCATTAATATTTGCAGTTGTATTTGATCCAAAATAAGAAATTGAGACAATTTTCGGTCTTGCAGTTTCTCCCAATATTTCGCTAACACCTGGAGCGAATGCAGTTGGATCTAAAGTTCCTGCTGCGATCTTATTTGCAGGAATCGAATTTGATTTAATTGCTCTACCGTTAAGTTTATCGATCATCTACCATGCCCATGAGACATATGAGTATCTTATTCCTTTTGTCACAGGCATAACTTTGTGCGGATACATAAAGTTACTTGGGAAAATCATGATCGATCCTGCTTTGAGATGTATCGTCTCGTTTTCCCAAAATACTAACTCACCACCTTCATAATCATCGTTTAACGATCCTAATATTGAAAGAGTCGGAATACCTTTTCGATTTCCATCAAACATAGTATGAATATGATCGCAGTGCAATTTCATCTGCGTATCAGTGTTGTAACGATTATATCTTACTTGACTATAACCATTCCAACCACTAAACCAATCACTCATATGAGCGCAGTCTGTTAAAACATACTGTTGAAGAGCAAACCAAATTTTTGTTTGAATCTCTTTGGTTTCTTCTAATTCTGCAGCATATGCGATTGACAACTCTTTATCATAACTTACAAATTGTCCAGTACTTGATTGATAAAATGTATGCAGTTGCCAATCAGCTTTCTTCAACTTCTTGGCAACTGCTTTACATGTTTTCTTATCAATAAAGTCATCGTAGACTTTCAAATAATCTTTCACGTTCATTGACATCATAACGAATAATTCCTATGTTAAACCATGCCTTCAACTTCGTCCCATGCGCCTGTTTCTTCATTCCATGCATAACGCTTGCCTTCTTCCGTTGGCATTGCGACTGGGGCTTCCCAATCAGCAGTGGTGTTATTCAACACCCATGAAGCATATGGCTTTGGTGCAACGAAAGCATCTAGATCAGCATTGTATGTGTAACCAACGCCAGCATAACGCTTGCGAATGGTTTCGTTGTAAGATGTTTTCTTCCAAGTGCCACCAAATAGTTTTTCGCAGAAAGCAGCGCCAATGTGTTCCTTTTCAACACCGCTGGCATCTGATGTGTCTGCATTTCCTACAACGATGACTCTTAAAACAACATTATTTGCGTCGAGTTCTGCAAAGTGTGCCATTTTTATTCCTCTATTAATAACTCTGTTAAATTGTGATTACTACCAATAGTCCCCTTCAAGAAAGTATTGAAGGATAAACTAATTCTCGTTTCCTCATGATCAATCGACGGAACCATATGAGTTAGCGACGAAGGAAAGAGATATAAAACTCCAGTCCCTGCCTCTAACCACCATGATTCCGAATTATACAAATTATAGTCAGTTGGTTCTAACTTAATTTGTTTATATTCTTCATTTCCATAAAAATAAATCTTATCCTTGGTGGGATCAGCATTTACATAAAACACACCAGAGATAAAACTATTCGGATGTGCATGCTTATGATGATAACCACCTTTCTCAGTATAGTTCAACCAAGATTGAGTAATGTGTAGTTTTACATCATCTCTTGGTCGATATACTTCTTGAAAGTATTTATTTGCCGACTCAAGTAGAAAATCACCCAATTTCTTTAGAGCCTTCTCGCGCAGAACATAATTGTTCGCGCTAGTTTGATTGCCCATATTCGGACGACGTTCTGATTCAGTAACAAACTTTAATTCTTGTTTTGTTAACTCACGATCGAATTGGAACTTGCCAACTGCCTTTGGGAATAATGAGAATAGGTTCACGCTGTAGCATCCTGTATTTGTTGTTCGTATCCGCGAATCTCTTTGATTTGCTCTTCGGTCCAGATTGTATTGATCGAATCTTCGAAGGCTTTGATCTTTTCCATCGTCTCTTCGACTTCTTCTTTTGTAGGAACTGGACGTGGATCTTCCCAACGAGAGAAACCGACTCCACCTGTCCATTCCCACTTTGCGCCTGGACGCAAGAGTTCAACGGCAGTGTTAATTCCATACATACGATAAATCTTATCAGACATGATCATTTCGCTCCTTTGCAAATTATCTATAATTATAACTCATTTATCTACTTATATCAACCCCATGGAAGGGGTTGAGGAACAATCGGTGGATTTGTAATTGCTTCAAGTTGTAATGTTAACGATCGTTGAATATCTTCTTTATCTACAATTGTTTCAAGCCAAGAAATCACTTCGGCTTCAGTTAAACTATTGTAATCTACAAATGCTGCTGGGTTTGGCGGAGATAATCCCATTGTGCCAATCATATAAGTGCTATTTGTACCATCGTTTGCATGATACTTCCAATGAACAATTTTAACAACGTTGTGTAGACCGTTCTCGCTTGGAGCAGCATCTAAACGAACAACTTCCCATGTGAATGTGACTGACATTATATTTCCTCAATTAAACGTAAGCAGAGCCATTCCAAACTTTTTTAATGGCTCTAATATTCGAAAATTTAGAATAGGTGCCATTAACAGAATAGAAAGAAGTATCTATGTAAACTGTTCTTCCTGCACCCCAATTTACTGAATAGATGTTTCCAGCTGAATTATAGTGTAGCAAATATCCATCTGTTCGGTACACAATATAATTTGTTGCAGTTGTGCTCCAAGTTCCACCAAAGTCGCCAACAAAAGTGCTATTGTGATAGACTCTCCACGTGTTTATTTGATATGGATATGCTGCATAATCTAGGGAACTATAACTGGCGTCTGATGTTGGATCTTCATTTAGAGAAATCATTGCATATGACGCACCATTATCACCATTACCAGCATCCTTTGTAAATTCAATTGTTATTGGTGCAGTGAATGGAGTGGCGACATAAGCATGGCTATCCCAATTATTGCTTCCACCTGTTTTTGCGATAGTGACGCTTGTAGTTCCATTGTTTGTGACCGTTAAACTACCACTAGCAGCAAATGTCAATGCTTCATACGCCACTGCTTTTTTGCGAGCCATTCTATGTAACAAACTCATATTAGACAAAGTCTCCAAAGACGATCACTTGATTTGTTGCAGTATATAGAACTGTCACCGCACCATATTGAGAAACATTCAAGGAAGAAATCGATGCCGAGTTTAATCTTGTAACCGCAGAAGAATTGGCAATCGTGACGTTTCCAGTGTTGCCGCGAACAACAGTATATGAGAATCCTGATGTGGCAGAATTGGCAACCGTCACTGTCACAGCACTCGTTGTGTTTGCGAAAATAACTTTACCTGCACCATTCTCAGCATAAGTTGCACTGGCTGTGATTTGTGCAATCGGTGAGTCGATTATTGTTCCAACAACATGAATATTCGCGCTCGGAGTTGTTGTGCCGAATCCCATTCCACCATTGGCATCTAGTCGAACATATTCTGATGGAATTGATTCAGTTGCACCAGTTGCAAAAATAATACCGCCACCAAGAGGCGAACGAATATCTGATCTTGAATTGCCTGTGGCATCAAAGAACAAAATACCCATGAAACCTGTCGGCGTTGAGTATCGAATAGATCCACGAAGAGTATTTTCAGAACTTTGAACGTACCAGTTTTGAGCACCACGATCAGTAATGAATGTTTTGATTACATTTTCGCTATTGAAGACTTCGAAGACATTGGCGTTTGTATTTGCGCTGGCAGTTATCATTGTAAATGTTCCGTTAGAAACATTCACGACGCCAGAATTAACATTGATTCCACCAGAAGTAATATTCAATCGACCTGTCATGGTGTCGCCAGTCTTGGAAACAACATTCAATGTCTCGCGAAATGCAGTGGTGTTACTTGTTCCAGTTCCACCCAATGATGTTGATACTCTTGTTGTCATTTAAATGTTCCTAATTTATGACCAGCGGATGATAACGATTCCAGAGCCGCCAGCGCCACTTCCGCCATTTGAATTTCCTTGACCTGATCCACCACCGCCTCCACCACCACCACCAGTGTTTACTGTTGCGGAAACACCAGCATTATTTGGTGCTCCTGGAACGAATCCACCAGCTCCACCACCACCAGTTCCACCTGCTCCTCCACCTAATGGTGATGTAGAATTGTATACGCCTCCACCACCGCCACCTGCATATATTGCAGATGCACCAGAAATTGTTGATGCTGCACCATCACCACCAGCAGCAGGTCCCACAGTTCTATATGCTCCACCAGCTGCACCTGCACCGCCACCGCCACCGCCACCATAAACTGGATTATTTGCGCCAATACCACCATTATTTCCTTGACCAGGCGTTCCAGAACCAGCTGCAGTTGTTCCACCAACTTCATTATTATATCCACCGCCGCCACCTGAACCACCATTTTTACCGATACCAGTAGTTGGTGATGCACCACCACCGCCACCACCAGTTGACTCAATCGTTGAGAATGCTGAATTGCTACCATTATCTCCAGCGAAATAAGAAGGACTTGCAGGTTTGGCTGCACCACCAGCTCCAATTGTGACTGTGTATGTTTGTCCAGCAGTGACTGAGAATCCAGTGCCTGTTCTTAAACCGCCAGCACCACCGCCGCCAGCATATGCAGTTCCACCTGATCCACCTCCAGCGACGACTAGGTATTCTACCTGCGTTGCGCCTGTTGGAGCAGTCCATGTTCCAGATGAAGTGAATGTTGCAACGTTGGCATTTGCGATTCCGAATGCTTTGATGACGACAATACCAGATCCACCTGCACCACCAGCAAAATCAACAGCACTTCCGCTGGCGCCGCCACCACCGCCACCGCCACCAGAATTTGTGGTAGCATTATTACCAGTACCACCACCACCTGGAGAACCACCGCCGTTTCCGCCACCTCCAGTTCCACCTGTAGCACCAGCGCTTATATACCCGCCAGCACCGCCTCCACCAGCGTAAGTTACGGAAGCCCCAGTTATTGATGATGCTAAACCATCGCCGCCACCACCTATTAGTGATGCAGTTCCTGTTACACCATTTGCGCTTGCGCCACCACCGCCACCAGATCCGTATAATGGCGCTGAATAATTTGAGCTCCCGCCATTATTTCCTTGAGATGGCGCAACTGTTGGAGTGTTTCCAGCTCCTCCCGCAGCAGTTCCTGATCCACCACCACCAGAACCACCAGCAGCGCCAGGTTTTGGTCCTCCAGGAGTTCCAGGGAACGAAGAGCTGGCACCATAGCCACCACCTGCTGCAGAAATATTAGAAGATGCATTACTTGTTAACGCAATAATTGAAGCAGAACCATTACTACCATTAGTTGTTCCAGTTGTGCCGCCGATTCCCCCCGCACCAACTGTAATTGTATAAGAAGTTGCTGGTGTTACTGTGTAACCAGACCCAGTTCTGAATCCACCTGCGCCGCCACCACCAGCGCCACCACCATGAGCTGCATTTCCTCCTCCTCCACCACCTCCACCACCAACGACCATATAATCAATCAATGATGTTCCAGCTGGTGCAGTCCAAGTTGTTGATGTTCTGAAGACCCAGACATTAGCGTTTGCAGCTGCATTTAGTTTAGTGTATTTGAGAATGACAACACCAGAACCACCTCTACCACCAGTTGCATAAGTTCCTGGTCCACCATATCCGCCACCGCCACCACCACCTGTTCCTGCTGTTCCTGAACCTGCGGCTGGACCACCGTTTGGACTTCCTGCACCACCACCACCTGTGCCTCCAGGTGCACCAGCGGGAGATCCACTAGAATTACCAGATCCACCTCCACCGCCAGCATAAGTTACGGATGATCCAGTTATTGAAGAAGCGGTTCCATTTCCACCAGGTCCCGCAGGACCACCACCGCTGTTGCCTCCTGCTGCACCTGCACCACCACCACCCCCACCAGTTGCATCTGACCCATTTCCACTAGGTTGGATATAACCAGTGCCACCATTATTTCCTTGAGAAGGAGACACAGATGGTGTGTTTCCTAAACCACCAGGTGCACCTGAGCCAGAAGAAGGATCACCAGTAAATGACCCACCACCGCCAGATCCTCCATTGGAACCAGCTCTACCAGCAAGAGCTGAAGGACCAGCACCTCCGCCTCCTCCACCACCAGCAGATGTAATCGTATCAAAAATTGAACTACTGCCAATCACACCTTGGCTATTCGCGCCTGGACTCCAAACACCACCAGTACCACCAGCACCAACTGTAATTGTGTATGTATTGCCTGGAGTTACGGATAAACCTGTTCCTGTTCGATATCCACCTGCACCACCACCGCCGCCACAATATCCTCCCCCTCCTCCGCCTCCACCGATAACCAAATAATCGACAGAAGTCACTCCTGTTGGACATGTCCACGTGGTTGTATTCGCGAATGTTTCGACAACAATTTCTTGTGCGTTTACTGGTCCTCTGACAAAATCATAATATCGCATTTGCGTAATATCTTCTGCACGCCAAATGCCTGCAAGGTTTGCTGCAGCACTTCCGAGCAGATTACGTTGACCAATAAAAAGCTGATTGCTCATGTCAATTGAAGAATGCTGAGTGAAACGTCAATACGATTATTGCCATTAGCATTGGCTGAAAGAGTATCACCTGCCTCAAGAACCAATTTGCCAGTTAGGAATGTTGTTGCTGATGAAACAGGAACTGGAACATTCGCAGCGAGAAAATCTCTAGTCGATGCACTGGCGTCTAAAACTGTTACTGAAACTGTTGCAGCGTTTGATGGATCAAAGTTAGCCAATTGACCCATGAACACAATCGAAGTTGTAAGTGCTGGCGACGTGTAAAGATTCTGTGTTGCAATATTTGCTGTCGTCAGAGTTGCGTTTACGAATTTAAATGTTTCTGGCATTATTGACTCCGATTAGGACAACGCGATGACGAGTCCGATTGATGCTTTTGTGTTTGCTGCATTATAAGCAGCATTAGCCTGTGCATATGCAGCAGCAGGTGCCGCACCAAGAGCAACTAATGCTCCTGCTGCTGTATTTGCGCCTGTTCCACCTTGTGCTGTTGATACGACTACTGGCATGAATGTAACCTCTTTGTATTTATTTTTATGACCACTTAATAATAACAATACCAGAACCGCCAGTGCCACCAATATGTCCTGCTCCTGGTGACACATAACTACCTCCACCACCACCGCCTCCAGTATTTGTTGCGCCTGCAGATCCTACTCCACCAGTAGATCCACTGGCAGCATTTCCACCACCACCTAATCCGCCTGAACCAACAACTCCTGGATTTGAACCTGGATTACTCCATGCAGTAGAAACAATTCCGCCACCTCCACCGCCAGCATAAAACGCAGAAACACCAGTTAATGTTGTTGATGCTCCGACACCACCATCACCGCTCTTTGGTGCGCCGCCAGATTGACCAGCTGCCCCAGCACCACCACCACCGCCACAATATCCGATACCAGGTGATGATGGTGCGTTTCCACCATTGTTTCCCTGAGATGGAGATACGGAAGGTGTATTGCCTGCACCGCCAGAATATCCTGGACCACCAGTGCCACCAGCACCGCCGCCTGATCCACCTGCGCCGCCATTCGCCTCACTTACTCCAGCACCACCACCAGCAGAAGTGATTGTAGTGAATGGTGATGGTCCCGCAAGAGATGATGACCCACCTTGAGTTCCTGGGGCAGTGCCAGAATTTGGTCCTCCAGCACCACCTGCTCCAATAGTCACTGTGTAACTTGCACCAGCAGTAACTGCAAGTGATGATCCGAATCTTAGCCCGCCAGCACCACCGCCACCACCGTATGATCCACCACCACCTCCACCACCAGCAACGATAATGTAGTCAATCTGTGTTGCGCCAGTTGGTGCAACCCATGTTCCTGATGAAGTGAAAGTTGCAACGTTGGCGTTTGGCGATTGTGTTGCTGCTTTGATGATCACAATTCCTGAGCCACCAGTGCCAGCTACCATTGAAGGAGTTGATCCTGGCGCATCGCGACCACCACCGCCACCACCGCCAGTGTTTGTTATTCCGTTATTGGCTAATACATATGGACCTGGAGAAACCCCATATCCTCCATCACCACCACCACCTGTTCCGCCAGATGATCGTGTTCCTGGACTTGTTGATGCGCAGCCGCCGCCACCACCACCGTAATATGTTGATGTTCCAGATAATGTCGAAACAATACCGATTCCACCATTACCACCAAGATTTGGTGATGAATTATTTCCTGTTGCTCCAGCCCCACCACCACCTGCACCAGCCCAACCTGGACCTGGCGTGCCAGTGCCACCATTATTTCCTTGCGATGGCACTACACCCAGATAGTTACCAGAACCACCAGGACCAGCACCACCATCAAACGCACCACCACCACCACCTGAACCGCCAGCTTTTCCACCAGTAATTGTTGATGATGGTCCACCATATGATCCGCCAAGACCGCCACCAGTTGCAAACACATTAGAGTTTGCATTACTTGTAAGTGCAAATATGGTATTTCCGCCATTTGCGCCAACTGAGATTGAAGGTTGAATGCCACTCGATCCAGCACCACCAGCACCAACAGTGATTGTGTAAGATGTTGCTGGAGTTACTGTATATCCAGAACCCAAACGAACACCACCTGCACCACCGCCACCGCCGACTTGAACGCCACCTCCACCACCACCGCCAACTAGTAAATATTCGATTGATGATGTTCCTGTTGGTGCAGTCCAAACAGAAGATCCTTTGAAAATCCACGTATTTACAGTCCCGACTGAAGAAACTCGACGATACTTTAAAATTACAACACCACCGCCACCTGCGCCACCACCATTATTTCCTGGTGATACACCAAAGTATCCACCGCCACCGCCGCCGCCACCAGTTCCTGCTGTTCCTGGTGTTCCATTTCCTGGTGCGGATCCAATTCCACCAGCACCACCTCCACCTGCACCACCTGCCCCAGCTGTTCCACTATTTGGATTTGAAACGTGACCTCCACCACCTCCACCACCAGCGTAAGTTACTGATGCACCAGTAATTGTAGTGGCAGTTCCGTCTCCACCAGCTGCAGGACGATTTGATGGTGATGTTGCGCTTTGTCCAACTGCACCAGCACCACCACCTCCGCCACCATAATACGCACTTGGATCTGCACGAAGTGCAGCACCACCATTATTTCCTTGTGATGGAGAAACAGATGGTGTATTGCCATTACCAGCAGTTCCAACTGTTGGATTCGGTTCACCAATACCTGCTCCACCACCAGAACCACCGCTTAATCCATTATACATTGGACTTGGTGAAGGATTATAAGATCCACCACCTCCGCCACCTGCAGAGGTGATTGTATCAAAAACTGAATTAGATCCACTCACACCAGTGCCTGATCCATTATTTGGACCAGAAGTTGTTGCACCTGCACCACCAGCACCAACAGTAATTGTGTAAGTGTTTCCTGCTGTTACAGCAAAACCTGTTCCTGTTCGAAAACCACCAGCACCACCACCACCTGATGCAACTGAACCTCCACCGCCACCACCAGCAACTACAAGATAATCGACGCTTGTGATTCCAGTTGGACAAACCCACGTCGTTGTATTGCCAAATACTTCAACTACGTTTTCAAAAGGTGTGCCAACAACATCTCGAACATTAAATCTTCGAGATGGTAAATTTTGAAGTACAAACGCTCGTATAGACATTAGGTAATTTCAGAACCAAATAGAGTGAATGTGACATTGGATGTTGCAGCATTAACAGAAAGAATATCTGTATTTCCTAGAGTAATACCAAGAGTCAATGCGATTGAGTCATTGAGACCAATTCCAGAATCGTAAGCGATAAAGTGAGTGTTTGTAAGAGCAGCACCTGCAGGTTGGCAAGCAATACGATAAGTCGTATTTGCTCCACCACGATTGCAGATTACAACAGTTGATACAACCGCTTGAGTTGCAGCAGGTACGGTATACACATTATGCGTCGTGTTTGCTGTCGCAGCAATCTGACCTAGAATTTTATAGTTTGTTGGCATCTTACATACCTGCTAAAAAGAATGGATTAAATCCTGCATCGGCTGCAGAAAAGGAAACATTCGCGTTTCCTGTTGAAGTCTCGGTCACAGTCACTTGAACAGTTCCAGTGTTCACGAAATTGAATTGACGAACACCTAGATTGGCTCGGGCTTCGGCAGCGTTATTCGCTCCCGTTCCACCGACATCGACTGTTACGACTGTTGTTGACATTTAAGTGCTCTCTATTGCTCTTGATATTTATCTATAGACTATATTAAAACTTAAACTCATTCTTTCCGTTGTTGCAGGTAAAGTTCGATGCATTAAGTGGCTCGGGAATATAAAACACCGACCTTCCACTGATGCATACTCTACATTATGACAATTATCTAAATTCTGTTCCGTATATTCTGGCTGACAAGGCTGGAAGAAATGCCATGGAGCCTGGAATATTAAATCTTTTTCACCTGCACTTTTTAAATAAAACACTCCCGATAATACGCTGTCGGCGTGAGTATGCAAATCTTGATACCCATGCTGTTCGTATAAATTCACCCATGAGCCAGAGAACTTTAAATTCTCAGTTTGAATTTTAATTCGTTCGCAATAGGCTCCAATTGTATTCGAGATTGCTCTCTTAATATCTTTAAATAAATCTAATTCTAAAACAGAACCCATCGTCGATACAGTGCTATAACAAGGACTGTAGAATGGCTTCTTACCATATTCGTTAATCAGTTCTTTAGATTTATTTAAAATATCCTCCGTTATTAATTCTTTATTTTCAGTATACATTACGAAGGTCGGAAATAAAACATCACAATAAACATTATTCATAAATCACTCATTTAATTTTGTATTAATATTCGATAAAACCTGAGATCCGAAATTTTCTAATTCTTGTGGAGTGGCTTCTGGTACTTTTGTTTGCATATAGACGTTCAACGCAGAAATAAAATCTGCTGATACGAAACTCCCATTATAATATAATTTTGCGATTTCTTCAACGTTGTCAACCAATTCAGCAATATTTGGTGTTCGAGTAAGTTGATCGCATGCAGGATCAACGCATTCTTCGTAATCAACACCAGTAAGTTCGTTTATATTCTTCATCTTTATGTTGCCATGTAAATTTTGCCAGCATTCCCATTAAAACTTGGAGATTCTCCACCACGACCTGCCGTTCCAAGATTTGGATCAGTATGATTTCCTGGTTGCCCATAAACACCTGCAGTCAAAGTTCCTGCAGTCACAAGAGACGGATGCAAATAACCAGATCCACCACCGCCACTTACGCCGCCGCAGTGACCTCCACCTTCTCCACCACCAAAGTATCCACCACCTCCACCACCTGAACCTTGGTCACCGCCATTATATGCACCGACACCACCGTTTCCAAATCCAGTTCCACCAGCATATTGCGGTGATCCTGTTGCACCACCGCCACCATTTCTTCCAGAACCTGCTGCACCACTTCTTCTTGCACCAGATCCACCAGCACCTGCAGCACTTTGCGTGCCTGCACCACCAACATAAGCAATTTGTCCACAACCAACTGTATATTCACCAGAACCTTGACCGCCTGTTGTACCACCACCAGCACCAGCAGCTCCGAATGTATTATTTGGAGTGCCAGAACTTCCACCACCTCCACCTGCTACAATGATGGCCAATGTGTTTGATTGGAATTGAATTCCTGATCCAGCACCGCCACCACCAGCATCGCGATTTCCTGCACCACCAGCGCCACCTGTTCCAACAATCAATTGATATGTTGTTCCTGATGAGAAAGTAACAGTTCCATTTGCGGCACCACCAGCCCCACCAACTCCACCGTATACTGCACCACCACCAGCACCCCAAACTTTAACTGTGGCAGTAAATGTTGCTGTTGGTGTGATATTCCAGCTTCCACCTGAACTTAAATCAAGAGCACCATCAGAATCTAAATTCCATGTGCTTTTGCCGCTGACAGATGGAGTGATTGAAAAAATTTTTGATGCGGGTGCTGCTCTTGCTTGAGCAACTGCAATGCCAACTCCACCAACGGCAGCTGCTGATCCACTTGCGAATGTCGAAATCATCGGCATGTCAGATCACCTTATGACGCAAATTGAGTTTTAGAACCAAGAACAGTATAAGTGTTTGCTGCAGTTTTGATCATTGTAAACGCATACACATCAATCGAATTTGTATTCGCAGTTGGTACTGTGTTTGCAGCCCATTTTGGTGAAACTGTAGTTCCATCAATCTGAAGGTTAGCAATTCTAAACCCAGTTGATCCATTCGTAACCATGACAACCGTTGTCATTGATTGACCTGTTGACATAACTGTATCAAGTAACACAGTACTGTTTCCACGAATGTTTAACGTAGAGTTTGCAGTCGCGTTAGATGTCAAATATGTTATAGCACCGTCAAGAATATCAACTGTAAGATTTGCACCAAGAGCAGTTGCAGTCACATTGATCTTTTCTTGAGTCTGTTGAATTGCTAATGTGCCAGTGATTGTATCACCAGTTTTTAGAACACGAGTATTTGCAGCTGCGTATGCTAAATTTGCCTGTCCATAAGCAGCGTTGGCTTGACCATAAACTGTGTTGGCTTGAGCATACGCCAGATTTGCTTGACCATAAGCACTAGTCGCTCTTGTTAATGCAAGATTGGCTTGGTCATATGCTGGTTCAACACCTGATGCTGAAAATATAAATGGAGAAATTGATCTAACTTCGATTGAACTTCCGTCTGGTGGTGCTTCAGCAAATGTGATCTTATTACCACCAACGTTATAATCAGTCAATGGTTTCTGAGCCACGCCGTCGATGAACACCAATGCTTTCTTTGAAATTGTTGATGTTGATAGCGTGAAGATGGTTGTATTACCATCACCAGTAAATACATCTGAATCAATTCGTGATTGATTCTCAACAATCTTAAATGCACCCATTGAACGGACTTCAAGAACAGATCCGTTAGAAGGGGCTGCAGCCATTGTAATGATATTATTTCCAGCACCGCCGATCGTATAATTTGTTCCAGGTTTTTGCGCAACACCATTTAAGAATACGAATGTTGAATCAGTTGTTCCTGATTGTGACATCGTAAATTGAGTGCAAGAACCAGTTCCTGTGAACTTATCAGAGGTAATTGAAACTGGAGCAACATCGATGTCGACAGTATTGAATGCGCTGAGTGTTCGAACTTCGATCACAGAAGCACTTGCTGGTGCTACGTTCAATGATAGCGCAGTTCCTGATACTTGATAGTCATATTGTGGTCTTTGCGAAACACCATCAATATAAACAAAGGTTCTTGATGTTGAACCTGTTTGCGTCAATGTAAACGAAGTACAAGATCCAGTTCCTGTGAATACATCAGATGTAACTACTGTTGATCCAACTCCACCGCCGTAGATGTAAACATCGACGGCAGAACCATCTTCTGGTGCAGTTGCAAATGCAAGAGTATCACCACTGACGGAATATGCATTCTCGCTCTGGAAAACAAGATCAACGAAAACAAGAACATGATTCTCATCTTCGGCTTCTGTTGACATGGTGAAGTTGGTTGTATTTCCATCACCAGTAAAATTGTCTCGAACTACAACAGTACCACCACCGCCACCACCAGAGGATGTGAATGAAATATTCGCATTACCATTTATACCAGGAGCAACAGTGACTTGTACTGAAGATGTATTAATGAAGTTGAATGCATTCGCGTTAGTTGCAAATACACTATTTGAAGAGATAGCAATATTCGAAAGAGTGCCACCACCACTTCCAAGTTCGAATGTAATATTCGCATTACCATTACCAGAATCAGTAACAGCAATTTTAACATTTGCTGTGTTTACGAAGTTAAGTTGCTTTGCAGAAAGCGTTGATGCGCCATTCTGAGAAACACGAACAGTGTTTGCAGCAGAGTTTGTTGCAGCATACGCATCATTCGCTGTGCTGCGAGCAGTATTTGCTTGCGCATATGCATCATTTGCAGTTCCACGCGCAGTATTTGCTTGTGCGTAAGCAGCAGCTGGTGCAGCACCTAGATTTGTGAGTGCTTCTGAAGCAGTGTTTGCTCCAGTACCACCCATAAAAATCGAAACTTTTTTATTATCTGACATCTAGGTACACTTTGTGTTGGATTTAATATTTAGTTGGATGAATATCAATTTAGTTTAATAATAACAACGCCAGAGCCACCAGCGCCACCAGCAGGACCATTAGAAGCACCACCACCGCCACCACCAGTGTTTGTTGTTCCTGCTGTTCCTGCAGCAGCATAAGGAGATGATAAATTGAATCCACCTGCACCACCGCCACCTAACCCACCTGATCCTGCAGCAGCAGGTTGTCCAGGTGCATTATAATTTGCACCACCGCCACCACCACCAGCATATGCTGTTGAGGATCCACTAATAGTGGTTGATGTTCCACTACCACCATTTCCTGCGTTTTGACTAGCCGATCCAGTTGACTGTCCTACTGCGCTTGCGCCACCACCACCACCGCCAGTGCCATAACCAGCACCGCTGTTAGATCCACCATTATTTCCTTGCGATGGCGATACAGAAGGCGTATTACCCGCGCCGCCAGGATTATTATAGTAACCACCGCCACCACCAGAACCACCACTTTGACCAGGTCCACCCCCACCGCCGCCACCTGCAGAAGTAATTGTGGAAAATATTGATTGTGATCCACTTGAGCCAGCAGCACCACCAGCACCAACAGTAATCGCGTATGTATTACCTGCTGTAACAGCAAATCCAGTACCTGTTCTAAATCCACCAGCTCCACCACCGCCACCATATGTTGATCCACCACCGCCACCACCAGCAACTACAAGATATTCAACAGAAGTAACGCCTTCTGGACATTGCCATTGCGCTGATGAAGTAAACACAAAAGCACTGCTTACAGGGTGAACATATTTTAAAATAACAATTCCAGAA
>Ga0222713_10001449_pt1 | contig 26612 bp, 44 predicted proteins | sample C33_649DmetaG_FD_165061 | JGI IMG/M metagenome (GOLD analysis project Ga0222713, IMG submission 165061) | Estuarine water microbial communities from San Francisco Bay, California, United States - C33_649D | ecosystem: Environmental > Aquatic > Marine > Unclassified | place: USA: California... | reverse complement strand
ATGCCGGCATCCGCGGGGCCATCAACTGACTTTCCTTACATGAAGAAGAACATCATCAAGCCCGTCGCCGAAGTGCGCCCCATCACCGGGACCCGCTACGTCCTCCTGCCGGACGGCAGGGTCGCCAAGCCCCTTAAGCCCATGCAGGCCCACGGGACGACCTACTACAACCTTTTCATCGACGGCGACTACACCCGCCTCTCGACGGAGAAGATCGCCGCCATCGTCAACGGCGAGACGACCGTCGAGCAACTCAAGTCCTGACCCTTTCCCCGCCATGCCCAAACCCACCAACGAACCCACCACCGCGACCTCCGCGCTTGTCCAGGCCCTCGCCGCCCTGGACAACGTGAAGGCCAACAAGATCAACCCGGCGTTCAAGGCCCGATACGTCTCCCTCGACGCGCTGCTGGACGCCATCAAGCCCGTCCTCCTCGACCACGACCTTGCGCTGGTCCAGACGCTCGTCTCCGAGGACGGCAAGGTCGGCGTCTCCACCGCCTTCCTGCACTCGTCCGGGGAGCGCTTCGACTTCGGGCGGCTGATGGTCAAGGCCGACGGCCTCACCCCGCAGCAAGTCGGCGGGGCCATCACCTACCTCCGCCGGCAGTCCATCCAGACGGCTTGCGGCATCTCCGTTGACCTCGACGACGACGGCGCAGCGGCCTCCGCCTTCCGCCCCACCGCGTCGAACCAGACCGCGCTTACCCGCGAAGGCAACGCAGCCCCCCGCCCCATCACCCGATGAACGCCCCCAACCCCTTCGACATGATCCGCCAATCCGTCCTGGCCATCCAGACCCAGAACGAACTCGCCGCCGCCCGCATCGAGATCGCCCGCCTCAAGGCCGAGGTCGAGCGGCTGACCGCCTTCACCACCCGCACCATCATCCCGAACGAGGAACTGCAAGCACAGGTCGAGCGGCTGACCAAGGCCGGGGATGCGATGGCTTTCGAGTTAGAGCCGATTTTAAAATACAACCCATCATCCGAAGACATACGCTATCAGGTTCGATGCTGGCACGCCGCCAAGGAGGGCAAGGACAAGCCGTGAGTTCCGAACCGAACCGACAGTATCACCAAGCCCTGTCAGCGAACAGGAAACTTGTCGCCGAGATTGACCGCCTCAAGGCCGAGGTCGAACGGCTCCAGGCCCAACTCGCCGCCAAGGAGGGCCGCGGCGATGCCTGACATCCCGAAGGCGGTCGGGGCCAAGCTGTCGGGCTACTCCGGCAAGTACGTCCTCGTCGTCTTCCTCGACGGGCGCGACGCCTTCATCGACTTCTCCTGCCCCACCCACTCCGACTTCCTCGTCGAGCTGCGCGATTGGAAGCGGAAACAATGGCCGGCCCTCAAGCGGTCCCAAGTCCGCCTATTCATCAAGGACCCGACGGCCATCAAGGAACTTCACCTCCATGACTGACCAGGACACCATCAAGCGGCTCCTTGAGGACGCCGCAACCGAAGTGCAGTCCGCCGCCACCGCTCCCCTGCGCCGCGACGCCGACCACCTCGCCGACCTCATCACCTCCGCACTCGACGAGTCCCGCGCCCTCCCCTGGAACGGTGTGGAGGAGGCGTTCGACGTCAAGGGACTCCACGACCGCATCCACGTCTGCCTCGTACAGATCAGGGCGACCCGCCACGCGCTCGACGTGGTCGAACTCTCCCTCGACGCCGCCCTGGAGAACATCCGCCGCGTGGGCCGCATGGTCGAGCCCGACGACGACGACGAACTCTGACCCCTTTCGGAGTCCGGCCAAGCCGCGAGGCCGCCGGGAGGCCCTTCTTCCTCCTTCCTTGGGCTCCACCCCTTCCCACCACCGACAACGCAACATCATGAAACTGAACAACCGCACCGAATACCAGACCCTCGCCGCCCTCAACTACTCCGGGGCCAAGGAGCTGCTCAAGTCCCCCGCCCACTACCAGACCTGGCTCGCCGAGCCGTCGAAGGACTCCCCCGCGCTCCGCGTCGGGCAGGCCGTCCACGCCGCCGTCCTCCAGCCGGACCACTACGCCGCCGACTTCGCCGTGGCTCCCGAGTGCGACCGCCGCACCAAGGAGGGCAAGGAGAAGTACGCCGAGTTTCAGACCGTCCACGCCGGCAAGGTCCATCTGAAGCAGGAGGAGGCCGAACTCGTCTCCGCCGTCGCCGCGCAGATCATCACGACGATGGGCCGCCTGAACATCGTGCCCGCCCATGCCGAAGCCCCGCTCGCCGTGGACTACTGCGGCACGCCGCTCAAGTCATGCGTGGACATCATCGCCGAGGACGGCTACCTCTACGACCTCAAGACCACCGAGGACGCCAGCCCCCGCGGCTTCCAGCAGTCCGTCCGCTCCTACCGCTACAACCTCCAGGCGCACTTCTACCGCACCGTGGTCGAGATCGCCGGACTCGGCAGGCCCCGCGGCTTCCGCTTCATCGTCGTCGAGAAGTCCCCGCCCTACGCGGTGGCCGTCTACGAACTCGGGCCGAACCTCATGAGCTACGCCGTGGAGGACTTCGAGGAGGCCGTGAAACTCTACGCCTCCTGCACCGCCTCTGGCGAGTGGCCCGGATACGCCACCGACCCGCAGGTCATCGACATCGGCAGCGCACCCGCCGCCTCCACCCCCATCACCTTCGCCTAATAACACGAACATGGAAAACACCGACCGCCCCCCGCTCACCACCATCACCACCTCCGGCGTCTACCGCCTGCGCCTCACGGCCCCCAAACTCGACCGCATCAAGGTCTACGAGGACGGGACCTGCTCCGCCAAACTGTTCCTCCTGGACGAGCAAGGCAACTGCCTGTCGAAGTCCTACGGGACCAAGTACCCCGGGTCCCTCGCGATGCTCGTCGGCAAGTTGTCCGGCTCCTTCGCCAAGGAGATCCGCGGCGACGCCACCCCAGCCGAGTTCCAGCAGTACGTCAGCCCCGCCGTGGGCAAGCCGACCGACATCTCCGTCGAGGTCACGCCCAACGGCGAGTGGAACGGCAAGCCGCAGTACAAGTACAAGCTGACGTTCCCCAAGGGAGCGCAGAAGCCCGCCGCACCCGCAGCCGACTCCGAAGGCGTCCCCTTCTGATCCATGAGCGACCCTATCCCCGCACCTCCAACCCTCGTCCTCATCGCGGGCTTCGCGAGGTCGGGGAAGGACACGCTTGCGTCCGGCATCCTGGAGTGGAGCCGCCGGCCCGCCGCCAAACTCAACTTTGCCGACGCGCTCAAGGAGGGTTGCGACGCCTTCCTCGAGTACCTGCACCTGTCCGAGCGCGGGTCCTTCTTTAACGAACACTTCAAGGTCGAGCACCGGGACTTCCTCGTTTCCGCGGGGCGCTTCGCCCGGTCCCTCCACCGCGACATCTTCGCCGAGCATCTGGCGAACTACGCCCCCTGCACCGAGGCCCCCGACGGCGAGACGGCCCAGACCGTCGTCTGCTCCGACCTCCGCTACTCCAACGAGATCGAAGTCTGCCAGGAGATACTCCAGCCCCTCGGCTGGCGCGTCCGCACCGTCTTCATCACGACCTCCGGCGTCTACCACGCCAACGACGAGGAGTTTTACAGCGTCCTTGAGATGAAGGGGGCGCACCGCTTCGACCAGGAGTACATCTTCCGCCCCGACTCCCGGCAGGACATCATCAACGAAGGCCGCCGCCTCGCCTTGTCATGGCAGCTCTGACCCCCGAGCAGTTCGCGTGGGCCGCGTCCGTCGGCATCGACGCCACCCGCGCCGTCTGGCTGGCCTCGTGCCCGAAGTTCACCCGGTGGGACTACGAGGTCAAGGCCCCCGAGGACCGCAACCTATGGCTGAACGGGCGGCACTACTACTTCCGCGCCCAGGTCGGCGGCGTCGTCATCTGCGAAAACCTCCGCACGACCGACATCGTCACCGCCCGCCGCGTGCGCGACGAGCGTCTCACCGTCCTCCGATCACAATGACCAAACCAATCCGCTGGGTCGCCGCCGGCGACAACCACGGCGACAAGGCCGACCCCGAGGCCCTCGCCGCCCTGTTCGCCTTCTGCCAGGACTACAAGCCCGACGTCCGCATCCACCTCGGCGACTGCTTCGACCTGCGCTCCCTGCGCCGCGGGGTGGCCGCAGCCGATGCCGAGTCCGCCGAGTCCCTCAAGGGCGACATCGAGGCCGGCATCCAGATGCTGCGCAAGTTCCGCCCGACGGTCTACCTGTGGGGCAACCACGAACACCGCCTCGACCACGCCATCACCTCGTCCGGCTCCGCCCTCATCCGCGACTACTGCTCCGACCTCAAGGACGCCATCAACCGCGAAGCCCGCCAAGCCGGGGCCAAGATCGTCAAGGGCTACCACGCCGAGAAGGGGGTCCACCGCCTCGGGCCCGTCGCCTTCGTCCACGGCTACGCCCACGGGGTCAACGCCGTCCATGAGCAGGGGAAGCACTACGCCGACCGCGGAGGGGGCCTCGTCTGCGGACACATACACCGCCTGGAGCAAGTGAACCTCCAGAAGCACAACGGCGGCGCGGCCTACTCCGCCGGCTGCCTTTGCCTCAAGGACGAGATGGGCTACGCGTCCCACCGCCTCGCGACCTCGCGATGGGGCTCGGGCTTCGCCGCCGGATGGGTAGATGGCGACTCCTGGAAGGCGTGGCTGGTCCACAAGGTCGGGGACCGCTGGATCTGGCAGACCGACCTCAAGATCTGGAAGGCATGAAGGCCGCCGACATCGCCGCCCGCCTGGGCAAGTCCCTCAAGGCCAAGGAACGCGACCCCATGCCGAAGGGCTGGTACACCGTCCGCGACATCCAGACGGAACTCGGGATGCGCTGGGCCTCCAACGCCTCCACCCGGGCCAAGAACCTCCACGACCGCGGCATCATCGAGCGCAAGCTCTGGCACGCCTACAAGGACTTCGGATACGCCCGCGCCTACATCTACCGCCTCAAGCCCCCGCACCGCACCTGGGCCGAGGCCGTGGACGCTTACCACAAGGTCGGCGAGGAGAAGGTCCCGAAGGGATGGTCCCGCCCTATCGACTTCGCCAAGCTGCTCGGCATCTCCGCCGAGGCCGTCCGCAACGCGATCCGCCGGCACGAGCTCCCCGTGAAGCTCATCAAGACCAACCGCGGCGTCTCCGGCATCCATGTCAATCAATACGTCCGCACCGCCGACATCATCCGCATCTACCGCAAAAGACTTTGACCCCGGCGGCCCACCCCGCCATCCCATCACCTTCCATGCCCATCCCGTCATCCATCGACGCGGAGCGCGCCCTCCTCGGGACGCTCATCGTCAAGCCGCTCCCCTGGCCCCCGGGACTCCTCCCGTCCCACTTCGCGGACCCGTCCCACTCCGACATCGCCGCCGCCATCATCGGGCTCCACGACGCGCAGACCATCGCCGACGAGGTCAGCGTCTGCCGCGCCCTCGCCGCCAACAGGTCGCCCGTCCTCCCTTCCGCCATCAACGTCCTGTGCCGTGACCATGAGTTCCGCACCTACTCCCCGGCATGGGCCGCCGACATCATCCGCACCCATAAGCTGCGCCTCATCCGCGACGCTGGCCGCCGGCTCGTCGAGGCCGCGGACGACCCCGCCTCCGACCCGGACGCCCTCCTCGCCTTCGCCGAAGGGACCGCCAAGACCATCGGACGCACAAAGGCAAAGCAAGGTCCGCAGTTCATGCCCCTCGGCGAACTTGACGACTTCGACCGCAAGGCCGACCCAGACATCGTCCTTGGCAACCGCTGGTTGTGCCGCGGCGGGTCGCTGCTGATCGTCGGGCAGTCCGGCACGGGCAAGTCCTCCCTGATGATGCAGGCCGCCGTCTCGTGGGCCGTCCATCGCCCCTTCTTCGGCATCGAGTCCAAACGCCCCTTGCGCATCGTCATCCTCCAGGCTGAGAACGACAAGGGCGACGTCGCCGAGGCGTTCCAGGATTGCGTGCATGGCATGAACCTCGACCAAGCCCAGCGCAACCTGCTTGAGTCCAATCTCGCCATCTACCGCGACACCACCTCCGTCGGGCCCGCCTTCCCCGCCGTCCTCAAGGACATCATCACCGCCCACGCCGCCGACATCGTCTTCGTGGACCCCCTGCTCTCCTTCGCCGGCATCGACGTCTCCGACCAGGAGCAGGCCAGCCGCTTCCTGCGCCACGACCTCGCCCCCATCCTGCTCGACACCGGGGCCGTCCTCGTCGCCATGCACCACACGGGCAAGCCCAAGTCCGCCGCCGATAAGGAGGGACAGACCACCGCCGACCTTGCCTACGCCGGCCTCGGCTCCTCCGAGTTCACCAACTACTTCCGCGAGGTCGCCGTCCTGTTCCGCTGCCAAGGCGACCAGCCCGTCTACAAGTTCGGCCTGACCAAGCGACGCGGCAGGGCGGGGCTAAAGGACACCAACGGGGACTTCGCCGGGGAGATCATCATCCGCCACGCCCGCTCCCCTGGGGTCATCCGATGGGAGTACGCCGCCGAAGGGGAGACAACCCCCGCCCTCCAGACCCCCTCGCAATCGAGCGCAAAGGGGTCGCCAAGGCATCGGAAGGAGTAGGTCCGACTCCTACCCCGTCCAGACCCTCAAGACCCCCCTGCCCATGGCGATACAAAACCTTAAGCAAAACCTTAAGCAAAAGCATGGTATCTATCCCTCCCTACGGGAGAGGATAAGATACAGGGAGACAGCACGCCCCCCTGCTTACGCGGGGTCGGCTGCTCCCCACCAAAGACAGACAGGCAAGGAGGGCCGACGACTATGACCCCCGGACGACGACGCGCCATGATCGCGTTCAAGACCCGCATGGCTAAACGTTGGGCCGCCGACCGCCAGGGGATGCTCAAACGCTCAAGGGCCGGAGGACGTGCCATGACCCGCAAGGCCGAAGCCGTCCGCAACTCCGTCAACGATTGGCTGGCGACCAAGGGGACGTGGTTCACCAAGGGCCAACTCCTCGACATGATCCAAGCCCACGACCGACGACGCAGCCCCCGCGGATGGTTCCGCCTCATGGTCGCCAACGGGTTCATCACCTACGACCCGGAGGAGGGAAGATGGTTGAACCGATGCCAGCGTCTATGAGCCGCTTGCGTTTGATTGATACACCGCAAGAGTCTTTCTAACTTGGCCCGCACCACCCAAGACCTGACAGCACCACCGAAGGAGGCCCGCTCCTTCGACCGCTGGTTTTACTCCCTGCCGCGCAAGCAGCAGGAGAAGATGAGAGACGCCGGCGTGCTGCCATACCGCGAGATGCGGAAAAGCCCCGACCACGTCTTCCCCGTCATCGCAGACCATAAGGCATGGTCAACGCGGGACAACCAGGAGCGCACCGAGGTGGACTCCTTCATCTCACGCGAACACGTCGGGCAGATGATCAAGGCGTTCATCGACGCGCTATCCCTGACGAACTCGATGGCATTCCGCCGGCACGTCGAGCTGATACGCTGGGCACTCAACCTGCCCGGCTGTCTGTCGGCTCGGCAGATCGGGAAGATGCACGGCTTGTCGCATGAGATGATTCGCTTGAAGGCCAAGGCCATCCGCAGCACGGTCGCCATTGATGCCCTGGGGGCCTTCCCGCACCCCAATGCGCGGCGACGCACCCAGACCCCCCCCGTCAGGGAGTCTTCTAAAAGGGGGGGGGCCTGATTCGTGGCAGGGCACCGCTCGTCTTTTTTACAAAATACCCCGCGAAAACCTCACAAAATAACAAATGCCCAAGCCGCCCTCCAACCTGGACCTCGCGCAGGCCCTCGGGATCACGCCGCAGCGCGTGTCGGTCCTGCGTGGCGAAGGGATGCCTTGCGACTCGGTGGACGCGGCGGTGGCGTGGAGGGAAGCCCGGAAGGTGGCACGTCGGGCTGCGGCCCCGAAGGCGGAGCCGGCGGCGTTGGACGACGGGACGCTGGCGGGGACCATCGCCGAGCATCGTCGGCTGGTGGCCCAGGCGCAGTCGGTCTGGCGTGCGGCGATGGAGGGCGGGGACCCGAACCAGGGGAAGTACCAGACCGCATACAACCAATCCCTGAAGACGCTGGTCAATCTGGAGGAGGAGGCGGAGCGGCGTGCGATCCTTGTCCGCGACTACATCAAATCGACGGAGGCGGCGGACGCGATGCGGCAACTTGCGGCGGACGTGGTGAATCGCCTGGACAAGCTGGCGTTGGACGTGGCGGAACAATGCAACCCCGAGAACCCGGCGAAGGCGGTGAAGGCGTTGGAGTCGTGGGTGCGTCGGGTGAAGGCCGACCTGTCCGAGCATGACGCGGGCTGAGCTGCTGGCCTTGGGCCGCGAGGTGCTGCGGCCTGCGGACGACGGGGACGTGGTGCGCTGGCTGGAGACGAACGTGGCGGCCATCCCTGACTCGCCGTTGCCCGGGCCGTTTAGGTCGGAGCGGACGCCGTGGATCGGGGAGGCCCTGCGGCTGGCGGCGGACCCCGAGGTGCGTCTGTTGACGGTCCTCGCGTCCATTCAGTCCGGCAAGTCCCTCTTTGCCCGTCTGCTGACGTGTCACATCGTCGCCAATGCGAGCGGCCCGACGATGGTCCTCCAGGCCAACGACCCGGAAGCCAAGGACTTCGCCCTGCGCTATCTGCGGCCCTTGTGGCGGCATTGTGCGCCGGTGGCGGGGCGGCTGAAGGACGAGGACATGGACCGCTCGACCACGGCGGACTTCGACCGCATGACGCTCTACTGCCGCGGGGCGTGGAACGAGTCGAACCTCCAGCGGCTGTCCCTGCGGTACGTCATCGGGGACGAGTGCTGGCTGTGGCCGCCTGGTCACTTGGCGGAGGCGAGCGCGCGCGTGACGGCCTTCGGCTGGATGGGCAAGCGGGTGTTCATGTCGCAGGGCGGTCTGGCGGGGTCGGAGTTCCATCAGCTCCACGACTCGACGGACTGCCGGACGTGGAACTTCAAGTGCCCGAAGTGCGGGACGTTGCAGCCGTGGGTCTGGGAGCAGATCCGCTTCCCCGAGGAGGCCAAGTCCGGGCCGGAGTGGGACCACGCGAAGGTGGCGGCTGGGACGACGTACGAGTGCGTCTCCTGCCTGACGCGTCTGCCGGACAACAACGCGACGCGCTACGAGGCCAACGCTGGCGGGACGTTCATCGCGACGAAGGCGTCGTCGAACTCGGGGCACGTCGGCCTGCATTGGAACTCGCTGGCGACGATGTCCTGGGGCGAGCTCGGGGTGATGATGCTGAAGGCCAAGGAGGCGTCGGACGTCTACGGGGACGACGAGCCGCGGCGCATCTTCAAGCAGAAGCGGCTGGCGATGCCGTGGGCGGAGGAGGGCGGGGAGATGGTGAGCGCGGCGGCGGCGTCCGACTACGCGATGGCGGACGAGTGGGAACACGAGGCGGTGATTACGCCCAAGGCGAAGGTGGTGGACCGGGACGGTGCGCCGGCGGGGAGCATCCCTTTCCGCACGATGGGGGTGGACGTGCAGCGCGGTCACTTCTGGGTGGTGGTCCGTCGGTGGGCGAAGTCGGGACACTCGCGGCTGCTGGCCTTCGCCAAGGTGGACACCTGGGGCAACGTCGAAGCGTTCGGGAAGGCGCACGGGGTCCACCCTGCGCTTGTCCTGGTGGACTCGGGAGACAACACGGGGGAGGTCTACCGCGAGACGGCGCGGCGGGGGTGGAAGTGCGCGAAGGGATCGGGGACGGACGACTTCGCGGTCAGCGACCGGGACGGGAAGACGGTGCGCCGCTTCTACTCGGAAAAGCAGCGCATCGTGGTCCCTGGGCTTCCGAAGAAGGCCGAACTGATCGTCTGGTCGAACCTCGCCGGCAAGGACCTGCTTCATGGCCTGCGGACGCGGCGGGTGTTCACCTATGCCCGGGACGCCTCGCCGGAGTACGTTGACCAACTCAACGCGGAGGTGCGGGTAAAGGACCGCCGGACGGGGAAGGCGCATTGGCTGCTCCCCCAGGGGAAGAAGGACAACCACGCCCACGACTGCGAGCTGCTGGCCCTGCTGGCGGCGGTGCGGTGGGGCATCGTGGGCAAGGAGGCGACCGCGTCGGGCGATTTGACAACGCCCGAAGGGGGGTCAGACTCTACTGCGTGACGGGTCCCGTGGCGTCGTTGTTGGTGAGAACACGGGCATGGAACGCGGGGCCCGTCACTCCTTGCCATCCCGCCCAAGTTAAATGGCAAGCGGCATCTTCATCGGACTGACGGAGTGCGAACTCCTGGACATCAAGGCGAAGGCGGTGGCCCTCATCACCGAGGGCAAGACCCTGATGAGCTACTCGGACAGCGGCTCGTCGGCGTCCAAGCAGTTCGCGATGCCTCCCAAGGAGATGCTGTCGGAGGCCATGTTCGCCCTTTCACGGCTCGACCCTTCGACCTACGGCGTCCGCCGGACGGTGATCTCGAACTCCTGGCAGAGCCGTCAGGACTGACTTATGGCCCCCCGACGCAAGACGACCCCCCGCAAGAAGACGGAGGCCCCGAAGGGCACGCCGAAGCCGCAGGCCGGATACGGTGATTGGCAGAGCGTCGGCGCGACGCATCAACGCCGCATCATCTTCGGGGCGGCTCCGCAGGACCTACGCCGCGACCTGAAGCCCTACGACCGCCTTGCGATGGTGAAGAAGTGCCGGTGGGCGGAGCGCAACTCCGGCCTGTTCCGGCAGATCGTCGGGGACATGGTGCTTTACAGCGTCGGCCCGGACGGCATCCGTCCGCAGTCGCACGCCTCGGACCCCGAGGTGGCGAAGCGGTACGAGGACTACTTCCATGAAAAGACCAAGCGGCTGGACATCACCAACCGCTTCTCCTTCTACCAATGCCAAGGCGTGCTTCTGCGGGCGATGGTCCGCGACGGCGACGCCTTCGCCGCGAAGGTGCGGAACGGCTCGGGCGCGCCCAAGGTGCAGCTCATCGAGGCGCACCGCGTGGCCGATGACCCCAACGTCGAGCCGCCTGCCGGACAATGGGACGGCGTGGGCTTCGGCAAGTTCGGCGAGTTGACCTATTACAACGTCATCCGCTCGGACGGAACGAGCCGGCAGATCCTCGCGACGGCCATGATGCACGTCGTGGACCATGAGTACGCGAGCGGGGCCCGCGGCGTGCCGATGCTCCAGCACTCCATCAACTCCATCCAGGACGAGATGGAAATACTCGCCCTCGAGAAGATGGCGGTGAAGGATAACTCCGACGTGACCCGCGTCATCAAGAAGGACGGCGGCGTGGTGGACGGGGACATGGCCTTTGAACTTGGCGGGAACTCCTCCGGCTCCCTGGACAACCTTTCGGCGCAGATGGGCGGCAAGCTCATCGCGCTCGCCCCCGGCGAGGACTTTCAGTCCTTCTCGTCGAACCGCCCCAACCCCACCTTCACGGGCTTCCTGGCCGCGCTGGAGAAGGACGTCAGCATGGGCGTGCTTCCTTATGAGTTTGTCAACGACCCGAGCAAGATCGGCGGGGCGTCTGTCCGGCTCATCACTGCGAAGGCGGCGCGGGTGTTCGGCAAGTACCAGACGGTCCTCATCGACTCCTTCTGCATCCCGACGTGGGGCTACATCATCGGGGACGGCATCGCCAACGGCGACCTGCCGGACGACCCGAAGTGGAACGTCACGTCCTGGACGACCCCGAAGTCCGTCACCGTTGACGCAGGCCGTGAAGCCGCGCAGGACCGGGCGGACGTCGAGCTCGGCCTCCTTTCGATGTCGGAACTTTACAGCCAGCGCGGACTCGACTTCCGCACCGAGATGGAGAAGCGGGCGCAGGACATGAAGTACATCGCCGCCCTTGCGGAGAAGTACGGTCTGCCGCTGGAGATGCTCTACAAGCCCACGGGCATCCAGCCCGGGGCCCTCAACGTCACCTCAACCGAACCCACCACCGATGCGCTTCCTGAATAACGGCCTCAAGGGCCGCGAGTCCCTCCTCATCGACCCTGCCAAGGCGCAGGACTTCGCCGCGGTCGCCGAGAAGTTCGGCTTCTCGGACATGATCTCCAAGCTTCTGGGCGCACGCCCGGAGGCGTACGTCATGGACGGCGTCGGCGTCATCCCCGTGTCCGGGGTCATCGGCAAGGGTCTTTCCCCCCTTGAGAAGATGGTCGGCGCGGTGGACGTGGACGACATCGCGGACGCCATCGACGTCTTCGAGGAGGACCCCAACGTGAACCGCATCGCCTTCCACATCTCCAGCCCTGGCGGGACGGTGACGGGGGTCGAGGAGTTGGCGAAGAAGGTGCGCGACATCTCCCTGCCGACGATGGCCTACACCGACACCGAGATGGCGTCGGCGGCTTATTGGATCGGCTCGCAGGCCGACCAAGTGCTTGCCTCCCCGTCCTCGACGGTGGGCAGCGTTGGCGTCTATCTGGTGGTCCCCGACCTGACCGAAGCATACAAGCAGATGGGGGTCGAGATGAAGGTCATCAAGGCGGGCAAGTTCAAGGCCGCCGGACTTGAGGGCACGTCCCTCTCGGACGAGCAGGTGGCGAACCTCCAGGCCGGCGTGGACGAGATCCACGGCGACTTCCGCTCCGCGGTGAAGGCGGTGCGCTCGCACGTCCAGGATGCCGACATGGAAGGGCAGGTCTTCTCGGGTCGTCAGGCCGCAGCGCGTGGTCTGGTGACAGGTCTGGCCGACTCCTTCCGCGAGGCCCTCTCCAAGTTCTAACTTGCCAACACTTCCAAAGATAAGATGACCATTGAAGAACAGCTCGCAAAGATTGAATCCGAGTCCGCCGCCGTCCTCGCCGAGCGCGACGACCTTCGCGCCACCGTTGAAAAGCTGACGGTCGGGGCCGCCGCTGAACTCGAAACCCTCAAGGCCGAGGCCGCCGTCAAGGACGGTCGCATCGCCGAACTGACCACCGCCGTCGAGTCCGCCGACAAGCTCGTCGCGGAACTCTCCGCCAAGCTCGCCGAGATGGACGCCGCCAAGGTGACCGCCTCCGCCGAGGCCGCGAAGATCGCCGCCAGCGTCGGCGTCGCCCCGGTGGAAGTCTCCCCCGCTGACAGCGTCGAGGCCGTGGCCGACGACCGCAGCATCGTGGAGAAGTACCTCGCCCTGAAGGGGGACGAGCGCACCGCCTTCTTCAACGCCCACAAGGCCGCCATCATGGCCGCCCTGCGCGTCTCCTGAACTTTCCCTAACCCTCCTACCTCCTAACCTACTATGGCAAACAGCATCCAGGCCGGCCCCAGCGTCCTCGCGGATTCGGTGATCGGTTCAATCAAGTACAAGTTGCCCGTACTTTCGGGCTTCTCCAGCGTCTTCTCCTCGTCCATCTCGGGCCAGGGCAAGACCATCCAGGTCCCCCTGATCGGGACCTCCAGCGCGACCGAGTTCGGCGCGTCCGGGTATCTCACCCAGGACGACGCGACGGTCACCAAGGCCGACGTCACCCTGAAGCACTTCAAGGTGTCGACCCGCGTCTCCCCCCTCAACATCCGCGAGTACGGGATGTCCTTCTTCCAGAACTTCGCCGTGACCGCCGCCAACGCGCTCTCGCAGAAGTGCCTCGACGAAGTGGCCGCCCTGATCCTGAACGCGAACTACGCCGCCAACACCGTCACCGGTGCTGACCTGTCGTACGCCGAAGCGGTCGCCGCTCAGAAGACCCTCGACGACGCCGGTGCTGCCCAGCCCCGCGCCCTCGTCCTGAACAGCAAGTACATCGCCGACCTCCGCTCGGACTCCTCCATCGTGGGGGCCAACGGCTTCGGCGCTGCCGTCGTTCAGTCCGGCAACATCGGCCAGCTCGCCGGTGCGAACGTCTATCAGTTCGCCGGTCTTCCTGACAACAGCGAGAATCTCGCGGGCTTCGCCTGCGGCGCGGATTCCATCGCGGTCGCCTCGGCTCTGCCGATGACCGAGATCCCCGGCTGGGAAGTCGCCAACGCGACCGACGCCGACACGGGTCTGTCCGTCCAGGTCATCATGGGCCAGGAGCAGTCCGGCCTCTACAACATCACGGCCACGCTCCTGTTCGGTGCTGCCGTGGGCCGCGCCGGCTCGCTGGTGCGCCTCAAGACCGCCTAATAGCGGCCTGAATGGTGGAACGGGGCCCCCGCTTGGGGGCCTCTTTTTTTGCCAAGCCGCCCAAGGGTAGGATGACCCTCTACGCCGAGTTTCTGCCTGACGCCAAGGAGATGATCGCGGACTTCGGGGTGGCGGGGTCTGCGGACTCCGGGGCCTTGACTTTCAAGTGCCTGCTGTCGGACCCGGCGGTGACGCAGACTTTCGAGGCGGGGGGGTTTGTGACCCAGACCCAGCACTCTGTCCGTCTGGCGGCTTCCGACGCCTCCTGGACCCTCCCAGACGGGTCAAATGGGGCATCTGGGGCCGTTGTTAGCGGCGGGTCGGTGGTGGCCTCCCTTGGCCTCGGGAAGAAACTCGTGGCGGGGGGCAAGAACTTGAGGGTGACGGGGCAGACCTACAAGCCCGGGTCGGCGTGGGTGACGCTCCAGGTCGTTGACGACGATCAGTAAGCCGTGTTCGCGGCCAACGTCACCCCGGAGAGTCTGGCGAAGTTCAACACGGGGCTGGAGGAGTTCGCCCGCGAGGCCGGCTGGTCGATGGAGTACACCTCCCTGTCTGCCGCCGCTTGGCTATGCCGGAATACCATGTGGTACACCCCGCCCTTCGTGGACGGCTCGTTTGAGGGCACGACCAAGGATGCTGAAAACGCCGGGGTCGGGGCGTTGACCCGCGACATCAACCGCATCTTTAAGGCCCTTGACGCTCGGAAAAAGAAAACGGGCCCGGGCATCCTGCTGCACCGCATCGCGACGGCGGCCCGCCTTGGGCGGATGTCGGAGTACTTCGACGCGCAGGCCGAGGCCAAGAACGTCCCGTGGGAGGGCGAGATTGTGAGCAAGATCGTCAACGACCCGGACCCGGTGCGGGGCTACTACAAGGCCCGCAACTACTTCGCGACCTACTCGATGACGGAGGTCAAGAAGTTGACGATTGGTCTGGAGGCCAACGAACTTCGCAAGGTCCATGACAATCTGAAGAAGACCCGCGGCGGGCGGATGCGTATCTCCAAGCCGTCGAGCCCGGTGGGCTATTATCTGGTCAAGAGTATGACGGCACTCTCAAACTACATCAAGGAGCGGTCGAACATGGTGGGCCGTCTCAAGTCGGGCTGGTGGCGGGTCATGCAGACCCTGCCCAAGCCGAAGAAGAAGGGGACCCAGGGGACGGTCGGCGGCGTCCGCGAAATCGCCCGGTTCATTAAGCGGCATGGCGGCTCGGCAGGGTATCAGACGACCAACTTTAGCCCGACCAACTTCAACGTGGTGATCGGCAACCGCATCGGGGACACCGACTCCATCGCCTCCCGCGTCAACGCCCCCGGCCTCGCGATGGTCCAGACGGAGAAGCATCTGGCAGAGCAAATCCGCTTGCAGATTGAGCGGGACGTTAGCCGCTTCAACCAAGGGTAAGATGGGAACCAAGAGCATCAGGCACATCGTGGAAGGCATCGTCGCGGCGCAGCTCGCCCTGGACGACGGCCTGACGGGGGTCAACTTCTACACCGGGGACTCGGCCTCGACGATGGACCTGCCGCGGTGCATCGTGGTGGTGGACTCGGCCCGGCCGCCTTCCGATCTCCCCGAGGGCCTCGGGAACTACACCTGCACGACCCGGGTCATCATGGCGTCCAACGCGGACGACACCTCCCTGACGACGCACCGGGCCCGCTGCGCCTCCATCGCCGGCGTCATGCAGGGCCTCTCCGCGATGCAGGCGGCCTTCACGGCCAGCGGGGACGCGACCCTCTACGACATCACCCCGGGCAGCGAGGATGAAGGGGTGGACGAGCGGTCCTGGGCGACCTCCATGTCCTACGAGCTGCTGTGCGTGGTCCCCGCCGTCTGACCCTTGCCAATCCTCCCAAGTTAAATGGCCGCCGTAATCAATGGAACGACCTGCCTCTACGGAGTTGCGGGAACTGTCACCAACCTTTTCGTGCAGTCCTACACGGTCAGCGCGTCCTTCGTCTCGGAGGACACGGTGGTCGATGAGACGGGCCTGACCAAGACGCACCGCCTGGACGACCGCAAGACCGAGGTGACCATCGAGGGCATCGCCAAGACGGCCAGCCCGCCCACGCTCGGGGCCACGATCACCTTCACGACCGGGACGAATAGCGCATACCCCAGCGGGTCGGCCTCGACCTCCTTCGTTGGGACCATCACCAAGATCGAGGAGCGCGGCGGCAACAAGGAGTTCGTCAAGGTGTCCGTGACCGCGGTGGACTACGAGGGCATCACGCCCGCCTGATTGACTTGAGTCAATACGGGGGACAATGACCCCGTGGACCGACGCTTCCTTGCGGCCTTCACCGACCCGGCTCCCGTGCGGATGCTGGGTCGCCTTGTCTACCCTTTCTGCCTGAAGCACCGGGTGCGCCTGGAGGCCATCGAGTCCCCGCTCATCACGGGGGCGGACGTGAGCGTCATGGACTATTATGTCGCGGTCCTGGTCTGCGCCGAGGAGCCCGTCGGACCTCCCGGCATCATCGACCGCCTGCGGCTCATGCGCCTCTCGTCGAGCTTCATCAAGTTCCATCGCGAGCTGCGGAAGTTCCGCGACTTCGTCATGGTGGACCATTGGCCTAAGTATTGGGATAAGCAGGTCAAGTCGGAGTCGGCTGCGGTCGGCATCCCCTGGCCTCTCGGTGTGGTCGCCAATCTGATCGCGAGCGGCGTGCCCGAGCAGCGTGCCTGGGAGATGCCGGAGTGCCAGGCGGTCTGGTTGAACACGGCCTTGGCCGCCCGCAAGGGGGTGGACGTGAACCTCCTTTCCACCGAGGAGGAGGACTTCATGGAGGAGATGCGACTTGCCAGCCCTCCAGAGGTGAAGACCAATGAGCCGCACGCTGGAGTATCAGATCAAGGGCAAGTCTGACGTCGAGCAGGTCGTCGGAAAGGCCAAGACGAGCGTCGGCCAACTCGGCACGACGATGACCGCGGTGAACAAGAAGTTCAGCGAGATCGGCAAGGACCTGTTCATGCGCTTCCTTGCGCCGGTCCTGCTCATCGACAAGGCCATCAACCTCCTTTCCGAGTCCATCAAGAAGATGACGGCGACGGCGGCGGACGGCATCGACAGCATCCGCAACTCCGAGTCGATGCTCATCAGCGACGAGCTGGCGGCGGTGGCGCAGCGCATCAGGGACATCGAGAAGGCGAAGAAGGATTCCGAGACCTTCGTCGAGGACATGAGGAAGATGACCAAGACGGCCCTCCTTGAGACGGTCGAGGGCCAGAAGTACTTTGAGGAACTGCGCCAGGGGAACATGATGAACTACCTGTTCAACCCCTTCTTCACCGAGCAGATGGCGGCCCGCGAGGACGTGCAGCAGGAACTCATCCGGCGCATCGCCAGCGGCCTCCCGCCGGCGGCGACCAAGCCGACGACCACGGCCAGCCAGGAGAAGTTCACCGACGCCAAAAGCATCTCGGGCAACGTCATCGGCGTGGGGCAGTCCCCTATGATCGCGGAGATGATGACGACCAATGAACTGCTGCGGAGCATCGACCAGAAGTTGACCCCATCCGAGCCCGCCCTGACGCCCGACCCCAATCTGACGAAGAAGTCGCCCCCGCTCCTCTACCCTTCATTCAAGTAAGACATGGCACGCATCTCCAACGGCGACGCACTCAGCACGGCCCTCCTCCAGCCGGGGTGGACTTTCGAGAACAACGGCTACGGCCTGATCTCCGTCAAGGCGCGGTGGGCGGTGGACTACGCCTCGGCCTGGACCGCGACCGACATCGGCATCGGGGCGACCTTCTCGGAGGTGTCCGGGGAGACGCTCAAGTGCACGAAGTCCACCTACGCCTTCCAGAAGAACGGGCTGACCTACGTCGACCAGGAGTACGTCGGCATCGCGTCTGCCACGGGCTCGACGACCCGCCCGGACGTGACGGCCTCCAACGGCCTGACCTCGGAACACATCACGACGCACGCCAACTTCTTCACGGCCTCCACGGGCATCGCGGGCCCGACCCCATTCACCGCGTCGAGCATCACGCAGTCCAATGGCGCGACGCTCTACAAGGGACTGAACGGGGCGCACTTCCAGGACCCCGCCGGCGGCAAGTTCGTCGGCTTCCTCGACCCGACCTATCCGCTTTACTACGGGAAGTCCAACTACCTTGCGCCCACGACCTCCTTCTCCGGGGTGATCTACACGACGGACTCCACGGTGCTGACGAACCTCAAGGCCGACTTGGGCAAGACCAGCGGGACCAACGCCTTCAGCGGGACGACCCTCCTGCCCGCGATCTTTGGCACGTCCTGGACGACGGGCTCCCCGGCCCGCGACCAACTCCTCATGGCGCAGGTCAACATGGAGTCCTACGCGCTCAACGCGAGCGGCGTGCCCTACATGATGAAGGTCAACTACGAGCTGCGCTACAACGTGGACGGCTACCCCTCGGCGGTCTACGCCTCGGCCTGACGATGAAGATGCAGCCAGGAGCGGGCTACGGCTTCACGTCCTCGGCCTACGGGGTGACGCTGGACACCGCCGGCCCTTTCCTGCCCGACGACGCCGGGGTCAACGACCACCCCTTCCGCGTGGTCAACGCTGGCAGCGCGACGGTCGGCGGGGTGGTGGAGTACTATTTCAACTGCACCGCGGGGACTATCAACAACCTTGACCCGCTGATGTCGGACGTCGGCGGGACGGCCCTGCACATGACGGCGAGCCCGCGGCCCAAGGCCAAGTGGGACTTCAACTCGACGACGAACTACTCGTACGTCTACCTCGACGTCGGGGTGTCCTCGACCGACCCGACCGAATACCCCGAGACGGACGACACCGACGCCCGCTATCCCCTGGTCGGCGCGAGCGACGTGGTCCTGACGAGCGACAACGACTACGGCAAGATCCTGCTGGCGGCGGCCTACAAGGACCCCACGACCAACGCCATCACCGTCTGGCAGTATGTCACCGGGTCGTTGTGGTCTGACCGCATCAAGATGGCGGGCATCGACGCCCGCTACTTCTGGGCCCGCATCTGATGCCCACGCCTCCGACGATCACGGAGTCCGACATGGGGGCGGTGGTCGGCGGCAACCCCTACGGCTCGCGGCTGGCGGACGGCTCGACGACGTGGGGCAAGACCCGGTGCGTCTTCATCGACGGCTACACGGCCTGGAGCAAGGGCGACAACTCGCTGGTCATCGACGGCGGCTTCTATCCCTCGGACGGCCTGCACCTGCGGGTCTGGCGGTGGCCTCGGACGGACCCGTGGGTGGACAGCAACTCCGACCCCCATACCGAATACGGCGGCCCCATCCTCGGCTTCACCGACAACAGCGGATCGGGGGGCGACTCCTACATCTCCGTCGGGGCTTATGATTGGAACGGCAACGACACCGTGAACCCTCTTTACACGTCAGCCCAAAACCAACTCGACGAGAACGATGCGGCGGCCTGCTACACCGGGCGGCTGGTGAACGGGACCTACACGACGACGGCGGATTGGTCGGACGCATCCCCAACGCCCACCTGGTTCGGGCAGAACATCGGCGCGGTGTCCTTCACGGGATACACGTCCATCTCGGGCTTCACGGCCTTCTGACGGCCCCCCCTTGCCACCCCTGCCAAGGGTAAGGGACCCATGAGTTGCGCCACGACTTCAACATTCAAACGGGGCACGACCTTCTCGGCCTCCGTGACTTACACGCCAGCCGCTGGCGGACCTGCCGACCTGACCGCCGCGACGATCACCTCCTCCATCGTGGACTCCTCCCGCAGCCAATACGACCTGGTGATCACCAAGGCGGTGGACGGGCTCTCCTTCACGGCGGCCTTCGCGGGCTCGACCTCCTCCTGGGGCCTCGGCCTCGCAAAGTGGGACATCAAGATCGTGAACGGCGGGTCCACCTTCTACTCCGAGACGCTCCGCCTCGACATCATCGAGCAGGTCACCGCCTAAAGCGCCATGCCCTTCTCCGTAGACGACACCCCCTTCGGGTCCCTGTCTGTCACGCTGGCGGACGTGGACGGCACGCTCTCGGCGAGCATCATGGCGACGGCCCCGGCGACCCTTTCGCTGGCGGTCTATGGTGCGCCTCCCGGCGTGCCTTCTGACGGGCTCGAAGGGCAGATACTCGCGAAGGCGACGGACGCGGCCTGGGACACCATCTGGATAGACAACTATGCCACCGAGCTGCGCGCGGTCGTCCGCAACCAGACCGGGGCGACGCTCACCAAGGGGACGGTGGTCTACATCTCCGGCGGGGCCGGCAACAAGCCGCTGGTCACCAAGGCCAGCGCGGCGACGGAGTCCGGCTCGTCCAAGACCTTCGCCATCCTCGCGGAAGACATCCCGGACAACCAGAACGGCGAGGCGACTACCTTGGGTCTGCTGTCCAAAGTAGATACCTCGGCCTTCACGGCTGGCGCGAACCTCTGGCTATCGACCACGGCTGGCGAGATCACGGAGACGATGCCGACCACGCCGAACCATGCGGTGTTCATCGGCAACGCGGTCCGCATCCACGCGACCCAGGGCGAGATCATGGTCCGCATCCAGAACGGGCTGGAACTCGGCGAACTGCATGACGTCCTCATCACGACCCCGACTGACGGGCAGGTGCTGAAGTTCGACGCCGCAACCTCCCTCTGGAAGAACGGGACGGACGTGGGCGGCGTGGCCTGGGGCGGCATCACCGGGACGCTCTCCAACCAGACCGACCTCCAGAACGCGCTCGACGCCAAGGCATCCTTGAGCGGGGCCACCTTCACGGGGAAGATAATCGGGACGGCCTCGGCGACGGACGCGGGGGTCAATCTCGGGACGGTCAACGCCGCGCCGTCGAACCTTACGGAGGGCGACATCTGGATCACGGACCGCCTCTCCTATCGCAACCGCAACGGGAACACCATCTCCACCGTCTCCCAGAACCAGACCAACAACATCACGACCAGCGCCAACGCCTCCTTCGTCTTGAGCGTGACGCAAAACGGCAACGGCGGGGCGGTGCGAGTCATCAACAACGGGACGGGCGAGTCCTTCCGCGTGGACGACGAGACGCCCGAGAGCACGCCCTTCGTTATCAGCAGCGACGGCCGGGTCGGCATCGGGGTCACGCCCGACGCCACGGCGGCCTTGGCGGTGGACGCGGGCGGCATCAAGTTCGACGACGCCACGGTGCAGACGACGGCCTTCGTGTCCGGGGTCTACGCGCCGCTGGCAAGCCCGGTCTTCACGGGCAACCCTACCGCGCCCACCCCGGCGACGGCTGACAATGACACGAGCATCGCCACGACGGCCTTCGTCAAGGCGCAGGGGTATCTGACTGCCAGCACGGTCGATGTGCAGGTGTTCGGCGGCCCTTCATCCAGCGGGAACTTCACCTGGAACAAGCCGACGGGCGCGCAGGTGGTCGAGGTCTTTGCCATAAGCGGCGGCGGCGGTGGCGGCTCCGGGGCGCGTCAGCTTCAGTCCGTCGGACGATGGGGCGGCGGTGGTGGCGGCGGCTCGGGTGCTATCTTCTTCAAGATCGCCGCGTCCCTGCTCGGGTCTTCCGAGACGGTGACTGTGGGCGCAGGCGGCTCCGGCGGCGCAGCGGTCACGACCGACTCTACCAACGGCAACAACGGGACCAAGGGCGGGGACAGCGTCTTCGGTCCGATCACGGCCCGCGGCGGGAACTTCGGGTCTGGTGGCACGACCAGCACCGGCACGGGCGGCTCCGCTTCACTCAACTACTTCTGGCTTTCACCGAGCAGCGTCCCGAGTCAATCGGGCGGCAACGCCCCATCCGCTGCGGCGTCTCTTGCTTTGCAATACTATGCCGCAAGTTCCGGCGGTGGCGGCGGCGCAAGTCGCGGTGCTGGAGTCGCGCTCCCGTCGGCAGGCGGGAACGGCGGGTCCAAGTTGGCATCGACTTCGGTGAGCAGCGGCTTGACCACGGCCATCGCCGGCGGGGCCGGCGGCATTGGCGGAACTTCGACCCCTGCCACCGCTGGCATCGACGGCGGCTATTGGGGCAGCACCGGCGGCGGCGGTGGATACTACCGCCCGAACACCACCGGGGACGCTGGAGGCGCAGGCGGATGGCCTGGAGGCGGCGGCGGTGGTGGCGGCTGCTCGGACGACGGCTATGACTCCGGGGCCGGCGGAGCAGGCGGCAACGGCCTCGTCATCGTCATCACATACTGCACATGATCACCGACTCCTCCAGCCGCACATGGACCCCGTCCGCCGACCGCACCATCTGGAAAGCGTCGGACGGCTCCAGCATCAAGGTCAACCCCGCGTCCACCGACGAGCAGGTCCTGGCCACCATCGAAGGCATCAACGCCATGCCGAAAGAAAAGACGGACGCCGAGCGCATCGCCGAACTTGAAGCCCAGCTCGCCGCCATCATCGCGACCCTCAACAATCCTTCCTAACATGATCCTCCCCATCCTCGCCCTCCTGGTCGGCTTCGTCGCCGGCCTCCTGGTCTACCGCAAGCACGCCGAGAAGTTGAAGGCCGCCGAGCAGAAGGCCCGCGACGCGGCTGCCGCCCTCAAATAAGCCGGTGCGCTTCGTCCTGGTCATCGCGGCCATGCTCGCCCTGACCGGGTGCGAGACGATCCGCGGCTGGTTCGGCGCGGACAAGAAGCCCGAGAAGGTGGTCGTGGAGCAGTCCGCGACCCCGGGCGACATGACCAAGCTCGGGGACAAGATCGACAAGTCCGACAGCAGGGTCGCCGCCGCCGTGACGGTGGCGGTCGAGAACAAGGACAAGCCGGACGTGGTCGCCGCCGAGGGCGGTCTGGCCCTGTCCTATCTTCCCAAGCCGACGGAAGGGGACCTCGCCTTCGCCCGCCAGCGTGCCGCCAAGGCCGACCCCAAGGACTACGTCGAGCAGTCGAAGTTCGCCCGCGAGTTCCTGGCGCAGCTCGACAAGGAGTGGACCGAGGCGCAGGCCAAGGCCAAGAAGAACTCCGACGACCTCACCGCGGCCCTCGCCCGCATCAACGAACTGACCGCCGAGGTGGCCCGGGTCCGCGAGGAGTCCGCCGCCAATCTCCGCAAGGTCGAGGCCGAAGGGTCTCGCAACCTTTGGACGATGGCCGGGGTCGGGCTGGCCTTCATCGGGGCCTTGTGCGTGGCCTTCCTCGGCCCTCGCATCGGGCTGCCTCTCATCGCGTGCGGAGCCCTCATGGGGTCCGTCCCCTTCATCTACTCCTCCCCCTGGTTCGCGTGGATCATGGCGGCCACCCTGGGCTTCTGCGGCCTCATGCTCGGGTGGGTGGTCTGGGACAAGGCCCGCGACGCCGTCAACGAGTCCGAGAAGGACGCTCACAAGGATGCCGAGCCGCCGCAAGAATAAGGCCGCCCGCGTGGTCTACCGCAAACTCGGTCGCGAGCAGGCGTGGGGTCAGGCGACGATTGGCGAGAACACCATCGAACTCGACCCGCGCCTCGGGGCCAAGCGGCAACTTGAGGTCCTATGCCACGAGCAACTCCACCTGTCTTTCCCTGACATGACGGAGAAGGAGGTCGACCGCGCCGGCAAGGAACTCTGCCGGACCTTGTGGGCGCAGGCGTACCGCCGCGTCCTTCTCTTTCCCAACGCCAAGCCGCCCCGCATCACATGAGTGCCGCACCCCTCGACCCTGACAGCGTGCCGCAGGAGGTGAAGGACGGGCTGGTGTCCGGCGTCCTCGGCTCCCTTGCGATGGCGGCCCGCCTGCTGCTGTCCTCCGAGCCCGTGACCTTGGGCTGGGTCTTCCGTCGCGTGGCCGCCGCCGGCATCACCGCCCTGTTCGTCGGCTATTTCCTCCAGGACCACGTCGCCTCGGTCCCGCTGCGCTACGCGATCATCGGGGTCTGCGGCTACTCCGCCCCCGAGGTCGCCGACTACGCGGCCCGCTGGCTGAAGGCCAAGATGGGGCAGGAGGTCGCCAAGGTGGAGAAGAAAGGGAAGCCCAATGGAAAGAAGCCCGGACGCCGCAAGCGGTGAGCGCAACCTGCTGCTGACGGTCTGCACCCTCGTCGGGGTTGCGGGCGCGACGGCCTTCGCCACGGCCTACATCTGCGGCTATGTCCTGGACGGCTTCGCTTCCTCGGAGACGATGGTCCTGCTAATCACCGACGCGGGGCTCAAGTCGGACGACGCGAACCTTGAAAGGAAGTTGACGGCGGCGACCACGGCTTTGACGACCTGCCGGGACCTCGGGGTGGCCCTCGGGGTGGGGTGCTTGGGGGTGGGGGTGGCGGCGTTGTATCGTCTGGGCAATCAAAACGCCTCCTGAGGGCAGCCAGACCCCTTTAAGGCCCCATCCCAGACCGCCCCCAGACCTACTTGGGGAGGGGGCGGCGGGGGCTTTGCCCCCCTGGAGGCGGGCCCCTACGGGTCGGGCCTCTACCCTTGGGCGGGCTGGCAAGGGTCTTACGGGTCATTACAAGACCCCCCTGCGATTTGTAATAGTTCGTGTGAAAGATACTTGACGGAAAGTTATTCAGCCCCCAATGTCGTATTCGTTCCAACCAACACCGACATGACCAACACCGAACACGCCCTCCAAAACGCCCGCTGGTCCGAAGACGCTGCCGCCGAGCCGGTCAAGCGAGCCATCGCCGCCCTGCACGATGCCATCGCCGACCTCGATGAAGCGTCCTTTCACTTCGCCGACGCTGGCGATCGCAAGGAAGTCGCCCGCGTTCAATCGAAGCGAGCCGCCCTCATCGAGATTATCAAAACCCTCTCCAAGTGAGAGGGCATTGGTTTTTATTCTAACCATGCACCACATCATCGCCGCCGCGTCCAAGGCCGAACTCCAGGACGCCTTCTGGACCGGCTCCGGCCAACTCCTCGCGGGCTTCGCCGCCATCGTCTTCGCCGCCGTCGTGCTGGCGCACATCTTCCGCGACTAAACCTTCCGCCCATGAATACCAAGCAGACTGCCAAGATAGTGAACGCCATCGGGGTGTTCAACCTCACCACTCGCGTCACCCCCTACGGGGCCGAGCGCATCCTCAAGGTCCTCCCGCAACTCAAGGCGTTGAACAACGCCGGCAAGACGCAGGCCGACGCCGCCCTCGCGATGGACATGACCGTGACCACCCTGCGCCGCTACGTCGCGACGCTTGGCTGGACATGGAAGAACCTCAAGGCCCGCGGCCCCTACGTCGGCAAGAAGGGAGGCGCGTCGTGATCCGCTACACCGCCGAGTCCCTGCCCCGCTTCTGGTGGCTGTCGCCCTGGTCCGCCTGCCGCGAGATGCACAAGGCCCTCGCCGCCATGCAGATGATGTCCGAGGTGGATGACCGCGCCATCGCCGTCCTAAAGGCCGAGTTGAAGGCGTCCGAGCAGGCCGTGTCCCGGCTCGGGGAGGACAGGCATCGGCTGCTGAACCGCGTCGCCGAGCTGGAGCGCGGCCTCGACCGCCTGCATGACGCGATCATCTCCGGCGGGGCCATCGTGCCCGACGCCAAGCCGGAGGACTCGTCCCGATGAGCGACGCCTTGCGCTTCAACCACCTGCTCCCCATGCAGGCCCTGCTCGCCAACCTCCAGGACGTCAACGCCGCCATCGAGACGGGCGACCTCGCCAGCCCCAAGGCCGCGCTCAAGTGCAAATGGGTCGCCGACCTCCTCGACACCGCCCAGACCGACCTCACCCTGGAGGGGGCCGTCTGCATCCGCCTCGACCTGTTCATCGCCGCCGGCGGCTGGCTGGGGCTGACCTACTCCTATGCCCTCCCCGACGGCTTCACCTTCCAAGGGTCCGTCGTCCCTCGCCGCATCCGCGCATGAGCCGCTTCTCCGTCGTGGCCCTTTGGCTGCTCGGCTGCACCGCCGAGGCGCATGACATGGGCCGGCTGCTCGACGCCATCGGCCAGGTCGAGGGAGGCCACCGCGTGCAGATCGGCGACGGCGGCAAATCCCTTGGGCTCTATCAGCTCGGGGCCGCCGCGTGGACCGAAGGCAACGCCCGCCTCAAGGCCGAAGGCCGCACGACCTACGCCCGGTCCTCCTGGCGCGACGCCACCGCGCAGGACATGGTGGCCGCCGCCTTCCTCCGCGTCTGCCGCGACCGCATCGTCGCCGCAGGCAAGGAGCCGACCGTCCGCAACCTTGCGCTCGTCTGGAACGTCGGGCTGACCGGGGCCAAGCGTCGCGGCTTCCGTCCCAACGACTACGCCGAGCGGGTCGCGAATGTTTATTTGTTGCAAGGACGTTGAGGCCGTCAAAATCCTTTCAACCATGCCCTTGATGATCGGATGCGACCCCGGCAAAAACGGGGGCTTCGCGTGGACCGATGGCGAGTCCTTTGACTGCGCCGCCATGCCGCCCACCGACGGCGACATCGCCGCGCTGCTCGCGCACCTCTCGACCAAGGCCAAGGACGTCAGCATCTACATCGAGGAGCCGCCGCTATTCGCGGGCCGCAACATCCCCGGCTCCGCCGTCGGCAAGATGATGTTCAACTTCGGCATCATCCTCGGCGTGTCCATCGCGTGCGGCTTCAAGGTCCACCGCGTCCGCCCCGCGATCTGGCAGAAGACCCACCCCGTCGGCACGAAGGGCGACCAGACCACGACCCAATGGAAGAACAAACTCAAGGGCCGCGCCCAGGAGCTTTTCCCCACCTGCGACGTCACGCTCAAGACCGCCGACGCGCTG
>Ga0222713_10001445_pt1 | contig 26677 bp, 27 predicted proteins | sample C33_649DmetaG_FD_165061 | JGI IMG/M metagenome (GOLD analysis project Ga0222713, IMG submission 165061) | Estuarine water microbial communities from San Francisco Bay, California, United States - C33_649D | ecosystem: Environmental > Aquatic > Marine > Unclassified | place: USA: California... | reverse complement strand
GCTTTTGTCAGAATTAGAACTGGTTATGGTCTTGAACTGGCTTTCAATGACGACTCAAGTCAGGAAGAAACTCAGCAGCAGAATATTCAGCTTTTTTGTCCTCAAAAAGACAATACAGAAAGAGGGCCGCACATCTCAAGATGGCAAGAAGCGCAACAAGGACCCGGACTGGTTTTCCATAGGGCTGGTGGCCACTATGTGAACATGACATATGATAACCACTTTACGGTAGTTGGAGACGAAGAACAAAATCCAAGCAGCAAAATTGAATATATTACCAAGGTCAATTTTGTTTATACTAAAGAAGAATATATCAATATTTCCGACAAGGCTCATATATTCTACGCTAAAGACCTGATTTGCTTGTTGGCAGGACAGGATAATCAGGCTGATGGACAGGGAAATTGCGGATGTGGAGGAACAGCACCGAATTTCGGTGCAGTTTTGGTTTACGACTATTGCACAGGTTGCGTGAGAATCAGCGACCGTGTATTTGCCAGTACATCTGGTTCTGGTCAACCACTATCTATATTCCAACTCAAGCCATTCGCAAAACAATGCACAACATGTTGATAGGTGAAAAATGAAGACATTTTTAGGAGTGCCTTACCCCACAAGAAAGAATCCAAGGGGTTACTGGTATTCACAAGACGGTATCAATCAAATCAAATCGGATTTATTGTGCCTTTTACTAACAAATCCGGGTGAAAGGGTAATGTTACCGGATTTCGGAACACCCTTAAAAAAACTGGTTTTTGAGCCAAATGATACTACCCTAAGTTCACAGGCAATCAACATGATTACGGCATCCATAAAAAGGTGGGAGCCAAGAATTGTTGTTCAAAAAATAGAGGCTTCGGCAAATGTTGATTCGACATCCTTAAATAAGCTAGATGACAAAAGTGAGCTTGAACATATATTATTCATCAGAATTATATTTGTTGATCCCCAGAATATAAAAGATGTGCAGGAGTTGGCATTGCAGGTGCCATTATCGTCGTAAAAAGGAGAAAAAATGGCAATCAATAACAACTGTCCTTTCGATCTGACACCATACACTCAGTCACAGATCATTACGACTCCGAACATTTTCAATCTTAATTACACCAACCAAGACTTCTGGAGCATGAAAACCAGACTGGTAGACTTTGTTCGTCAAAAGTTTACCACAGATTTCTCAGACTTTGTTGAATCATCTCTAGCCATCATGCTGATTGAAAATTGGGCTTTTTTGGCTGACACCCTCAGTTTCAAAATGGACCAAATCGCCAATGAAATCTTTATTGATACAGTCACAGAAACAGAAAACGCATTCAGACTTGCCAAATTGGTCGGATTTAATCCGCAGCCTCCGATTGGCGCAAGGTCGATGTTCACCGCAAGTCTAAATAATCCAATCACTTACGATGTTATCGTGCCAGCAGGTCAACAACTCAAAGTGAATTCGGGTGGCACCCAGATATTCTATGAACTTTATCCAGCAGACGCTGAAAACAATCCCATATTTGATGAAGACATTGTCATTCCTACCGGCGCAATCGTAAATGCCAGCATAGTAGGGTTAGAAGGTAGAACAAGAACTCTCACAGCAAGTGGAACTGGCGCTGTTGCACAAACACTTCAATTGGGAACTTCACCTGTCATTTTTGATTCTATACGAGTTTACATCGATGGGGTTCTGTGGGACCAAGTTCAGTATTTCACAGATTCTCAACCTCGTCGTGAATATAGAGTTGAATACGATAACAACTATGTAGCTTTTGTTATATTTGGAAACAACAGAACCGGACTCATTCCGAGTATTGGAAGCAATATCCAAATTACATATCGAATTGGTGGTGGTCCAATCGGAAATGTAGTCAGCGGTTCTATCCAGTCTCAAACCCTTATCAATGTGCCGGGATTGTCCTATGCCGTACCAGTTGCTTTTAGAAATTACACAAGGGGAGAATACGGCTATTCTGGCGACACAATTGAAGACATTCGATTAAAATTACCAGCTTGGACACGAGCCCAAGATAGGGCTGTAACTGGCTTAGATTACAAAACGCTTACAGATCAGTTCGTGACACCATATCAAGGACAAATTGGCAAAAGTACATCAGTTCTGAGAAATTATGGCTGCGCTGGCAACATAGTAGACCTGTATATTTTAGCAAAGGATGGACAAGCAGGTTTGCAATTGGCATCTGATGACCTCAAAAATTCACTTCAAAAATATATCAACGATAAAAAAATGCTTACAGATTTTGTCTGTATTCGTGATGGACAAGTTCTTTATGTTGACATTTCTATCGATATTGTATTAGACAGACTGTATAGAAAATTTGAAGACGAAATCAGAATAAAAGTGCAAAGAAGATTAGACAATTTTTTTGCCCTGCAAAATTGGGAATATAACGAAAATCTAAAAGATAGTGAAATATCAAAGGTGCTTTCTGATATCAAGGAAATCAGCAGATTGGACATTTCGTTTGTGACAGACGATCCAAACAACGGCGGCATTTTTGTACAAACACAATTTTATGAAATCATAAGACCTGATGTCTTGACCATCGGGTTCACATACGAATAAGGAGCATTTGTGGCAGAGGTACTTTATAATGAAAACCCCAGCATCACAGACTCCGTTGTATTCGAGTTTCTGACACCGGATGCCACCGGATGTCTGTTGCAAATGCCTTACAGGGTAAACAATTTTATCATTTACTTTGTGGAAAGAGATTTCACATCAGGCAACACAAGCGAGTACGAGGAAGTCAAATACGATACTACCAAGCTCGCTTTGGCTGAGGCTGCTGAAGCTCTGGCTTGTAGCGATCCAACAGCAGAAAACATTACCAACGCAAAAACAGCAAGGGCCAACGCAGAAAACAGCATAATATCATCTTCTTTTTACTTTAATCAAGCTACGCCTATCCAGATTGTTGGAACACAGAACTTTCCAGCATGGCTTGGACATACCATTACGGGAATTTCAGCAGCTAATCCGTCACAAATCACAACCGAAAGCAATCACTATTTGACTAGCGGCGATAAAGTCTACATCTATGCCAGCAATTCTGATCCAGTTATCGACGGTCTGTATGAAGTTACGGTAACAGGACCCAACACATTCACGATTGAATACGATCTAAGTGGAGGGTCGGCAGGATCATCTGGCGTATGGATGACACTTCAGCAAAACACAGATAACGCATTAACACCCGTTTTGGTTGATGGCGAAACCGTGATTGGTTTATTCAAGTATGTTTGGCAACCCTTGGGAGCTAGAGAAGGCGATTATTTTGTTTGTTGGACTTGGACTCCTATTGCAGGCAGCAGCACATTATCGTCACACATCAAATTTAGTCTTACTGGCAACACACAAGTAACAACTAGTCTGCCAAGCCATTTTACAAACCCAGAAAAATATCCCACATTACTGGAAAGATACACTCCAGAAATGTTCAAGATGTACATGACAAACGACGATGTCACTCCTGTCGTGCTGGATAAATTCAACGAATCCGTTGCAGCAGGTTTTACTACTCTAGAAAATCTTGCCAATCAAATCGTTGACTTGCAGGATGCTAACACAATCCATGAAGCCCTGCTACCATACTTATCAAACATATTTAATTTAAAACTAAAGACAAGCGACCCAACCCGTTGGCGTGGACAAATCAAAAGGGCCATTCCGCAATTCAAAAGAAAAGGCACCAAAGGTGGCCTAGAGGAAGCTTTTGAACATGCCAGCATGAAGCTGCTTAATTTCAAGAGAATTTGGCAGATAAAGTCCAAATACACTTGGCAAGAATCATTTGTTTGCACGGGTCCAAAAGACTTCATTCTTGAGAAGGAGCTTTACGGTTCCTATGACCCTGTCAACATGGAATTGTACCTTAAAACCGAACATTTAGTCACAGCGATTGAAGTTTATATTCCTGATCCCGTCAGAACGAAAATCACATGTTTCAGCGATCATGGACTCAACAGCGATGATGAAATTTATATCTACAATTCCAACTCAAATCCAGTAGTCGATGGCACTTATAAAGTCACAGTTGATTCACCAAATACTTTTATCATCAACAAAGATATAAGCGGTGGAACAGAGGGCACATATGCGCTGTGGCACTCTACTGTATTGGACAATTCATACCAAGAGTTGACACCAGTCTCCAGCTATGTAAATTTTGCTACTGTTGATGGCGTGACAACCATGTCTTGGATTTCAACCAGCACGCCTTTGAGAGTCGGAGACATTGTCAGAATCATTTATCAGGTTGCAGCGGTCCCAAGTCCATTAGAACAAGGTTATGAAAATCATGTCAGAGACCTTCCTTTGATTGATCAAAGGGATGAGTCTCAACAAATATTTCCACTTAAAAACTGGAATGTTCGTGCCTTGCCCGAAGACGATCCTCTGTTTGACATTTTAATTCCTACACGCCATCCATTTCATGATTTTCTTGTTTTCGGCAAGATTAGGACCGAGTTTCCCTACAGCGAAAACATTTACAACATGGAAGAGTACAACGGTAGCATTAGAAATTCCAAGAATCCATGCGATATTGACAGAAGTTTTATTGATCCTTGTCAATATTGCATCAGCAGCAGCTACAACATTGATGTTGAAGTTGAAAAAATTTGCGATGATAGAATCGATGAATTTTATGAAGTTATTAGAGAAAATGTCCCATTTCACGCTGTATTGCACACCGTAAATTTTTATGGAAGTTTTGATGAGTTACTGGCACCTCCTATTGAGACCATTGAATGCTATATTAAAATTAAAGGTTCAGAGATCGCATTAGCTGGCGAGGGTCAATTCTACTTTAATCGAAGCATGGATCAAGTTTATTCATCTCTTGATCTACAAAGCCCTATACTTCCAAATTTTGATAACAGTCTAGGTATATTCAGAGGTTCTGCCAACACATGGGGCAAACAATCTCTTGTAGATTTAGAGGCAGAATTAGTTGACACACAGTCAGGTTTAGCTTTTAACGATGATGTTTTGATTTACAACATCAAATCAATGGAAAGGCTCAGAATCAACGAGAGCGGAAATGCATCAGTAAAAATCACAACTGGACCTTATGCGGGAACATATCAGGTTTTGGATATAGACAAGCAGGTCGTAAAAATCGATCCTACTCCTCTTGAGCCAATTGAAGATTGCAATGAAATCTTTAAGGTGAATGGTGAACTGAGTGATTGTACTTTTCATTTCAGGATTTTCAATGTAATTATAGACATATCACCATACAGTTCATTGTGTGACATTATACAAGAAAATTATATTACTTTATCTGATTCTAAACAAAATTGGGGAGAGCTTGGGCTACAAACCGTACTTGATGTTACTCGGGGCACAGCTACAGCAACATGGACTATCGAACTGGTAGGATATGGCACTTACAATATTTTAGACATTACCACACAGGGCAACCTTGTTGTGGAGTATGATAATGCGACCTTATTCCCTGTGACATCAGGTGATTTTGTTTATAAGATTTACGATGACGCTGCAAATGAAGTAACTCTCAATGGCAGTTCACCCCATACAGGATATTTGACAGTAAAACAACGGGCTAAGGTAGAAGTATTAAATACCAGTCTGAGACCTATTACAAATATCATAAAAAACGACAATTTTTGGCAAAAAATTGGTGCTGTTGAATACAAAATTATCGAAGTCCTAACCACAGATACGACTTATGACTACTTCTTTATTGATGGTTACAACTTAGGCAGCGCAGCCGGTGTGCATCTGATTGTTTATGAGAGAATTCTTGATAATCAAATAGGCTATATGTCACACAGGGGACTTAATGTAGAGGTGGCTGGAATTGATCTTGAAAGCAACCACTACATCCAAAACGGAGAAAACCAATATAGATGGGACGGTGACGGCACTCCCAACATGAGTGCAGACCCCATTCTGCCCAATCCTGATCCTCTTGCTACTCCTAAGTTTGTTTTCAAAGAAAACTTTATTGTAGTTGTTGATGATGGCAGTAACGAAGATTCATATTGGATGACATACATCAATGGCAATAACAGCGGCAACACTTTGCTGAAACTTTCCGGCAATGATCATTACTGGCAAACATATGGCCAAGGAGGCACACCTGTCACCGTGAAAATTTATAGGTACACCTCCAAAGGAGCAGACATTATCGGACAAGTATTTGATCAACCTGATCATCAGTTCCGCTACATTACGAGGTCTGGCAGCGTTAATGTGACTGCCGAAGAGGGTGCCTATTACACATGGACAGCCTCAGTCAGAGATGTCATGATTTCTGCCGTCCCATACTCCGAAGACACGACTAAAACATTGGTCACAACTCGGTCAATGCACAATTTGCACAATAGTCAAAAGATATTCATTTATGAGACCAATGCAAGCCCGTCGATAGATGGCGAATATCAAATCACCGTGGTAGATGACACTAATTTCTTGATCAATCTAGATATTACAGGGGGCACTAGCGCCTCGTTCGGCTTCTGGCACAGGATACCAACGAATGGTTCTGCTTTTTCTGACCCAGAGGCCAACAATGCAACTAAATTGCTCATAAGTTACTACGATGGGGGTGGTTTGAATCAAACAAGCATGTTGTCAAGCTGGACAAGCCCCGGATACATGCATTTTGTGGACAGCACCGATACCGTTGTGAGTGTTTTCCAAATTACCGGAACAAAAGTCCCGTATACGAGATATTACGAAATACCTGTTGATTTGGACAGCGGCACAAATCCAATTGAAGGTCAGAGATACAGAATTTTTTATGCAGCCAGTCCATCAAGCTCGTCCATTGTTACATCTTTGGCAAATAAACCAAAATCTGATGGACCTGAAGACTTTATAAAACAGAAAGAAGCAGTCTCATATAAAATAGAATATGTGAATGGCTCAGAAGAAAAAGGAGAATTGTAATGGAACTTTATAGCGGAATTAAGGCACGAGGCGATGTTCAAGCTCTTATCGAACATGCGTCGGGTCGTGTGGATGTGATTGAGTTTCCGAACACGGTTCTCATGGCAGGCCGCAATGCCCTAGCTTCAAGCTTGGCGAATAGTTTCAATGGCAATTATCCCTTTTACATCAGCCGCATGGTGTTTGGAACAGGCGGCACAGCTAATGGAAGCCCTAAATTCGTAAGCACCGACAGAATTGCCCTTTATGGCTCAATTGCCGCAAGCAAACCAGTTGTTGCTACTGTCGATCCTAATGTGCCTTCCCAAGTAATTTTGACATCCATTTTAACGGTTAACGATGCAAATTCTTCAGTTCTGAGTGAAATGGCACTTCAAATGGGCAACGACGAATTGTACAGCATGGTTACTTTTCCTGATCTCACAAAAACAGACCAGATGCAGATCACATGGTCGTGGCGCTTAAGCTTTGTGTAAAAAAAGAATTCAGCAATATATCTAAGGAGAACAAATGCCCGATCTAGACAAACTGCCGGTTCCTCAATACGCTCCAGAGCAACCTTACCACTATGACTATGACAATCTGCCTCTTAAGACTTTGGCAGAGCGTGATGTTTTAATCAGCAATGCTGTAGATAAAATTGATGGTATTTTGGCTGATGCAGCCGGATCAACTGCTAGTCTGGCTGATAGACTAGATGTATCTCTGAACGCAGATGGAACCATCAGCGTTGCAACCATTGATGACACAAACCACAATATCGCAAAACACGAGGATGCCTACAACAGCACCGCAGTTGGAGCAGGCACAACTACTGTGGGCGTAAGTGAATTGGCAGCGTATCAAGCTTTGGGTTTTCCTTCTCTAACAAGCACCGTTTCTTTTGTCAGAATGCTTGATGCAGAGAGAAATAAACTTGCGAATATTCAGCCAGATGCGACTCAACTCACGGTTGAATTTCCCGGTGCGACTCCAGCCATTTTTGGATATACCAATCCAACTCTTACCGTGGCAGACTCTGGCACTATAGCTTGGGCTTGGGACGGCACTAGCATAAGCGCAGGAGTCGTGGGCTCTTTCACCAACCCACACCGTCACTACTACAACCTACAACCCTATAATCCATCGGTTGATTATCAAACCTATTACACAAATAATGTGTCAACTGCTTTTATGACTGATAGTCTCAGAGTGTTTGTGAATGGTGTGAGATTGCCTCAATATGATGCATTAAATACTGTTTATGCCTATATTCCATCTTCTACATTTTCAGGTGGGCAACCAGCAAGCTGGACTCAAAATTATTTCACTCCAGACCCCGTAAATGGAGCATTTAGTTTATATACACCAATCAGTAGTGGCGACACCATTACTATTGATTTTGATGAAGACCTATCTTGACCCGACTAGGGAGAAAAGGCGAATCGCTTGTATCAACCAAAAAACATTAAATATGGTTTTGTAATACTATGTCCTGATCATTCAATCAGTATGCTAAAAACAACAGCATATAGTATTCAGTCAAAATATCAAGACATTCCATACATCTGCGTGGTTGACAGTAGTGCGACCACGCAAGATGTTTCAGAGATGAAAAAAATTTGCCCTACATATAAGGGCACTTCTACTGTAACTTCTCTCATAAATGTTGGCATAAGACACGCACCAGCAGAATGGAATTTTTTAGTATTTGCGGGAACCACGGTGCGTCAAAAAATGAATGAAAAATATGCCTTTTTCATGGAAAGCGAAAAAGATGTCATGTTTCCAATTTCTGACAATAAGACCAATTTCATTGATGCGACTTTGAACGGTTTACTTATGAATAAAAAGTTCTTTAAGGAAGTTGGAGAGCTTGGAAATGATGGAGAACTTATAGATATCAAGTGTGATTGGGCATGTAGGGCAATGATTCATGGCGTAAAATTTAAATCAATAATTGGCGCAAAACTCTGTTAAACATCACCGTACACTATGCTCCAACGGTCATCATGACGGTGTAGCCCCTCATCCACTTCACTAAGATAAGTGAACAATCGATCCCAAGATGTAAACATATATCTTGTTGGAACGAAACCGAAATACCAAAGAGGAATATATTTTAAACTCTCTCTGTTTGTAACAAGCATAGTTGGCTTCTTGGCATTGTTGCTGTTGATGATTTCATGGACGGTTCCAACAGTTTGTACTCCGTATGGGACATAAGCTACAATAAAATCACACCTATCAATCAAGCCTAAGTCTTTTCTCACAAATCCTTTAGCTATTGTGACTAAAGTTTGAATATCATTTTCGTTTTGAGCGGATTTTATCTTTTCATTAACATTTTGTTTGGGGTCTTTGAAAGGATCAAACAGGTTGATTTTGAATTTCTCAGTCATGACCGCTGTTGGATACTCTCGCCAACGATCATCTCTTGCAAATTGGATTGGACCACTAAGATATGCACGCTTGGAAGCAAGAAATCCGCTCATTTATAATTACCTTGAACTCTTTTAAATTAGGAGAAAACCAAAATGTCAGGCGAAATAATTGTACACGAGATGGATGAAATTTTGCAACACGAACCAACGCAAAGACACAGCTATTTTCAATTAAAATATTTTCTGATTGGTAAAGAACCGACCATTCAGTCCAAAATGTGGCAATGCATTAGGGAATTGAAAAATAGGCGTGATTCTATGAAGTCAATGGACCTCGAACTTGAAGAAGCGCACGACAAGCTTTTGTTGCTTGACATCGGTATCCAACGACTTCAAATTGCAATCAAAGAAAAAACAAGTCTTGCAGCATGTGCAATGAACAACTTGGCTATTGAAGAGGCAGCGATCAATGTTCGCCAATTAGACCGTCAAAAAAAATCTCTTAGTGAGTCTATCACACAAATAAGAGACCGTAAAAAATGGGTCGAAGAGGAGTGCAGATTTTTTGTCGAAACTTTCAAGAACTTAAGAAAAATAGAAGAGCTCAAACATTTTGATGACTTTGAAAGTCAAAAGAATTATTGGAATGAAAAGTTGACACAGAAAATCAATATGAAGATGTTGACTAGTGGGCAGATAGACAGCGAATTGGTTGAAACTGTTGTTGCCCTGCCTGATGAAGTTCCAGTTAAAAAACAAACTCTTCAAACACTTAATAATAAGCAAAGCCAAATGTTGCAACAATTATCAGAAATCACAAAAAAGCTTGAAAGTAATTCAGGCCATAAGGAGAGTTGATGGCGGTCACTAGAATTTCCTCCAAGGATTCTGGATACACAGTTGGTGATTTATCTGTGTTTCCTTTAGCCTTGGACAACAGATATCAACTATATGAGGCTAAAAACAACGCTGAAACCAAGCTGAAGCAAACCCTGACCTATAACGGTCATTATGTCGTTGTTGAAAATAACGACAAATTTCCTTCTAACGGTATTTTGCGAGTTGGTCCACCTCCCGGTCAAGCGGGAGCAGCGGAGATGATTTATTACGACAAAAAATCCAATGGAATTTTCAAGGATTTAATCAGAGGTTTTGCAGGGTCCAGACAAAATCCGTGGCCCAGCGGGAGCTTTGTCACCAACGCTGTATTTGCAGAGCACCATAACGCAACAAAAGATGCCTTAATTAACATCGAAACAAATTTGGGCATCGAAGTTTTACCCAGCACAGATACCTTGAATTGGATTTTGAAAAATCAAGAGAACAAATTCCTAGCACCACGGGCCTTGTTCAGGGCTCAACCCATCAAGGGACCACCCGGCACCAAGGTGCGATTCCAAAATTTCAGCACAGGACCACTTGTTCGCTACCTGTGGGATTTTGGAGATGGCACTACATCTGTTGAAAGGTCTCCTGTACACATCTACCAAAAAGAAGGCACATATACTGTTAAGCTTAATATCATCACAGCACTAGGAGCGCAAGGAGTTGCTGAAAAAATAGGATACATAATAATCAGCGAATCAGAACGACCACCTTTCTTTTATGTATTGCCAGATGCAACACCGCCATGTTCCTTGGATTACGCCACAAATGTTCTTGGCGATCCTGCCTTAGCTACAACATTTACATTCATGGATCAAACAGACGGCAACATCGTGCAAAGATATTGGGTTTTCGATGGTGCAGGAACTCATAACGGAAATCCTGTGGAAGGCAATACCTTGGCTATCTACGACCCAAATGTTCACTACACGAGTTATGTCTACGATGTAGGCGGTACATATCAACCATCTTTGTTGATTCTATTTGAAAACCAAAAGCTCCAGAGAGCTTTCTTGCAAGACAAACTTACGGTGCTTTAATGTCAAATCTCAGCAATTTTCCCAAAACTCTGGATACCAATGTCAACCTCTATCATGTGAGTGATGGACTGCGTGTGGTATTGGCCGAAGACTACAATCCCGGCGATACAACCATTACAGTAATTGGCGATGAAGAGACTATGCGTCGATTTACGCCAACAGGAATCATCACGCTGACAGAGCAATGCAGCGAAGCAGAGCTTAGAGCAATAAGTTTTTCTTACACGAACAGGACGCTTACACAGTTTTTAGGATGCACTATCCTTGCAGGTTTTACCGATGTTGTCAAACCAAAAGGAATTACGCATGTCACACAGAATGTGATGGCTCAACATCACAACGCTTTGAAAGATGCGTTATCTAACATTCAAGGGTTTGTAGGCATCAAGGGCGAAGTGGGAACAACTCCGCTTGAAGGCACGATGGAACAAAGAATCAACTACCTCCGCAACATTGTGCTTCAGCCAAAAGCGTGGTTTAGGGCAAACAAACAAATCGGACTTGCTCCGATGGTTGTTGAGTTCACCAATCAGAGCTTCAGACTTGGTACTGACGGTACATCACAGTCAGTAAGTTATATTTGGGACTTTGAATACAATCCAAGCGTTACACCCACAACTATATGTAACGCAACTTCCCTTGTACCATCAACAGTAAGTCATGTTTTAATCAATGATCTTGATGGTGGCACAATTACCAAAACATACTACGATCCCGGTGTTTACAGCGTCAAACTTACTGTCATCAACGATTTTGGGTCAGATAGCGTAATTTTTGATGACTATATTCAAGCTAGATATCCAGCACCTCTTGACGCTTGTATTGAATTTGTCCAGCGTGGAGACCAACAGGTGACTCAGGGCACTAATCCTACTGGTGGCCCTTATGATCAACCTAACTCAACCACACCTGTGATAAGAAGTGTTGTCAATTCAATTATTGACATGTACATAAAGGACACGGCTACTTACGGTGCCAATCCAAATACTATTAGTATGGATCATCCATATGGATACAGTTACGCTGGAGAAGAATTAGATGGTGTCACAGCAATTGATCCCATTATACAATACACATGGTCTTTGGCTGATGATATTCCACATAGCAATGCACCCAGCGCAAGAGCCGTTTATAGCATAGGAGGTTTGTACGATTTAGTTCTGCGATGCGATACTTCTTTTGGTTCTTATAAAATAACCAAATATCCAAATGCTTTTGATATAGTTGAAAAAATTAACCTTTGGCTTTGGACTGAGAATCCTTTGAATCCTTTAGAAATTTCTGTATCTGAATTTGGACTACTCAGCGAAACATTTAAATACAAAGCTGCTCCACAAGTAATCGTGCGCAACAGTAGTTTTCTGGAAGATGACCCTTTAATACCTTACACGGTTCCAAATAAAATTCAACAAAAGCGTGAGTTTTTGAAGAATGTTGGTTTTGCTCAGGCAACCAGCGCAACTTCCGGTTACAAAGGCTCAGGTCTATTGTATTGGGCATCAGGAAGAAGTCCTCTTGATTCACCAGCATCCGAAACAATAGAATTTACTTCTTTTAATGGTTTAGAATATTCCTATACCACCTCTCCCGTAACAATAACAAGACCTTGGAACTGGTTGAGTTTTGCATCCACAAGCCAATTGTTTTTTATCCTAGGAGGAGTTACAGATAGTATTCCAGCAGGCACCTCTCCCACAAATCAAACCAGAAGTTTAGTTGATTTGGGCACATCATCTGTTGATAACAGTTATACTTTTGGTGTCGCAAACTATAAGAACGGCGCAGATGAACTTCGTGAAAACGAAGTTTCCTATACTGGAGGCTTGCCTGACCAAGGACACATGAGTGTTTATCGTTCAACATGGTCCAACGATGCGGGCTATTTCCTCAGAAACGAAGGTGTTGGAACATTCTTTAGAATGAAAAGTTTTTATAAAACTAGTGGTGTTTTTGGAGACCTTGTTCAAGATATTCAAAAGATACAGGATATGAGCGGTGCCAGTCGTGTTGAGGGACAATTAGTAACCATGAGCCAAGGTGTCTACTTCTTCAGCAACTCTGGTGCTGTAAGTGCCTACAATCCAACAAGCGGCGTTTGGGGCACAGGTGGTCCCGGTGTAAACAGCCCTGCTTTCAGAGCTCTGCAAGACACAAATGTAATTGGTTACGACAACCCTGATCAAACACTTTTCTGTGCATCAGATGGCGACAAGGTCGCATATCTAAGTTTCGATTACAGCGAAAACGCTTTCATCCGTTTTAATGAGACGGATACGACATTCAGTAGTGTGTCTAGCAGGCCGTCAGGCACACAGTTTAACATGACGATTTTTTAGTTTTTGGTCTAAATACCTACATTAGAGCAGAGAAAATCCAAAGTGCCATATTATTTTCCACCAACTCCGGTTTATCCAAGTGACTACGATAGCGATGAAACGCTGTTCGTTGTGTACAATACTTCGGAAACGGTGACAACAGCAGAGAACCTCCCTTGGTCAGACGAAATCAGCATCAAACCAGTTGCTGCCGACAAGGATGAAATCTGGGCAACAAATGGATTTGCCAATATCGATGGAGAACTGTTTTATTACGGCAATGTAGAACTTGATGGAAACGACAAGGTCAATAAATTTATCCAATGTAGCAGAAACCTTGGTGGAACTCATACAAAAAGAACTCTTGCTGGCACGGAAGTTCGTGGCTTTGTAATTGCCGAACATCACAATCAGATCGTTGATACAATTGTAAAACTGGAAAATTTTATTGGATACAATTTCACTCCAGATAAAGAGTCACTTGACTGGAGAATCAGAAATCTTCAAAATTTAGACATTATTTTTGACGACTTTTCATGTCCCGATGTTGTGTTTGACTTTTTCATACTTGAAGACAATCCCACAACAGGAATCTTGGCACAATATCTCGTAACCATTACAGGCATATTCACCAATTATAGACTTGATTTTGGCGATGGAATTTACACTACAACATCAACTAATGGCACTCACAGGTACGCACCTAACGCAACTATTGACCCCGTTCTGACAATCTCAAACAATAAGTGTACTATTGTCCAGACTCCAATCGAAAGAAATGTTGTAACTGAACCGCCTCCTCAAAAAACGACAAATACTCTAGAAATACCAATTCCCGCTTTGCCCAACATTCCACAAATCATAATCCCATCTGTGACTGTACCATCGTTGGTTCCACAGTTGCCACCGATTGTGTTTCCTTGTTTGAATGTTGGCCCAATCGGACCAATCAATATTCCATCTGTCATCAGCGTAATACCAGCGATCAATATTCCTTCTTTGGTAAGCATTACGCCGGTTTCTTTACCAAGCAATATCACTATTACATCACCTAGTTTAACACCAATTTCAATACCGAGTCAAATAACGATCACTCCAGTATCTATCCCAAACCAAATCACCATTACTCCTATACCAAATATTCCAACAAGCATTGGATTCAATCCTTTCCCGACTCCACCAAAAGTCGGATTCACACCATTTCCAACTCCACCACCGATTAGCTTTAATCCGTTCCCGAGTTTTCCGACAACAATTACTGTCACACCACTTACCTTTCCTACAACAATTACTGTTACGCCTCCAAACATTCCTACAACAATTACTGTTACGCCTCCAAACATCCCCACTAATATTAACTTTGGACCTTTTCCGTCTGTTCCAAATATTCCATTTGGACCTTTCCCATCGCCGTTGCCGAAGGTTGGTTTCAGCACGCCGCCAAGTCTGCCAGATGTGAATTTTGGCCCTGCGCCCAGCTTTGGTCCTATTCAATTCGTGGGAGCACCTACATTCCCGGCTGCTATTCCGTTTATCAATGCGCCCAATATTCCGGCTGTAATCGTTATTACACCAGTTAGCATCCCGAACACCATTAACTTTGCACCAGCGCCTACTTTTCCAAAAATTAGTTTTGCGCCTCCTCCTACTTTCCCAAAGATACAATTTGCACCAGCACCTAAGATTCCGGCACAGATTACATTTGGACCAGCGCCGAACTTCCCAGCACAAATTCTCTTCGGTCCTAATCCGCTGCCGAGTATTATCAGTTTTGCTACTGCTCCAAAACTTGGACCAATTGCTTTCGGACCTCACAACCTGCCAACCGAAATCAAATTCGGAACACCCCCGACGATTTCCGTCACTTGGGGAACGCCTCCGACTGTATCCTGCGTTGTCACGGTGCAATGTCCCTCAACTACGCCCTTTTATAAGCCCCAGAGTCTGTTTGACGAGGAGACATCTTATTCACCAGTTGAACCTCTGGAAGTTCAGATGTCAGACTTGGGTATTCCATCGGAAATTCTTGTAAAAGTACCAGAAATACCGGATATAAAACTTTTACATGATATTCCCAATGTGATCCGTGTAGAAAGTCCTAACATTCCAGACATCAAGATTCTTGGACCTGACATTCCCCTGCCAAGTTCAATCAAGATTGATGCAAGCGGTTTACCTTCAGCGATTGAACTGATCGCTATCTCGCTTCCATCTGCAATCAGACTGGACACCACGGGATTGCCCAGCACAATCGGACTGGATATACCCAAAGAATTGCCCACGATTAAACTTGACACATCTGGCATTCCAGACAAGATTCAGGTCGTTGGCATCCCTTCAGCAATTGAGTTGATCGGCGCACCCAGCGAAATCAAACTGGTATTGCCTGAAAAACCAGAGATAGAACTGGTTTATAAAGGCGCTCCAATTGATGTGAAAATCAATTTAGATATTAGTAAACTCACAGGCGAAAATGAGAAGGCTGCATGTGTTGCCATCGTGCCTTGCAACAACTCATAAAACCAGCACATTCACACTCCGATAAAATCAATGGAACCAAGAATCAAGCACACACCTGATGGCAATCAATATTGTCTCACTAGAGGCAATTTGTGGGTTAGAAATTTTTGTCTAGAACAAGTTCCCTACAACGATATCAACCAAACCATCCAGAAAGCTGACCACACAATATTTCTTGAAAACGAAGTAAAGAACGCACAAAGCAAATATGTTTGGATTGATACTGAAGATTTCAATTTCAACAATGTAGTCATCGTTTCAGACGGTTATGGTTTTGAAAAGAAACAAGAATTGCTTGCCAAATTGCCCAGAGATGTGGTGTTGATTGGAGTCAATGGATCACTCGCAAAATGGAATTTGCCCAACAGACAGTTGTCATGGTATCTCATCAATAATCCATACGATGAATGCATGAAGTTTTATCCAAGAAGACAAAGATTGCTTCCAAGGTTGATAGGTTCTGTCAGGACAAACCACAATTTCATGTCGCTCTATCGAGGACAAAAATATAGATATTATCCCGTCAATGAAAGAAACTATACCAGCCTTGGTCAGAAAGAAGTTTCTTGGCAGGTAGACGACTACAGAAATCCAATTTGTGCTGCAATACATATCGCAGTCAAATTTGGCGCTTTAAAAATTTTACTTTTTTGTTGCGACGACAGTTTTGATTCAGATAGACCCGGTGCCGAGCAACTGAAAAACGGTCTGTATCAATACCCTCAACAGAATATTGTGAATGGTTTAGTTGACGGACAATATTTCTGGTTAAAAAATCATCCATACTTTGATTATGAACTAGGAAATTACTCAAGCGGTAAAGAATATGAATTTGCTGAATATATATCTGAGGAAAAGCTTTTTTCCTTTTTCAACAAGGTGGGTGAAAAATGAACAAATGGAGTAATCAGGAAGACCCGTTCGGTCCTTTCAATTTCAGCGATTTTAAAAAATGGATGTCCAATCAGAATGATGCCAACAGGCACACAATGGTTGGTGTAAAAGTCGAATCGAAAATACCAATCAAAAAACTTGTATCACGAATTGAAACTCAAGAAGGTGAAACCGTTGAAGTCCTCAAAGATTTCAAAAAAAATGGTGGAACCATCACAGAAGAAAACGGTTACTACATGTATGTTGCTGTGGAAAGCGGAAGCTTCATGGTCCACAAGATGCATCTGAAAAGAGCCGACGACTAATTTTTCCTCAACATAATGGTCTTCTGTGGTAAATTGCTTACATTTACCACAGGAGTACCATAGTTTGACGCTGTAAACTCAGGCTGTTCACTCATGGGAAGATTTGTATATCCTCTGTATTTCAGACCTTTTCTAAGCGCATCATAACTATCTGCGGACTCAATCCAGAGCTCCCATAACATCCGATTGTCAAAAGCAATTTGTTTAATTTGGCTTGTCCAGTTTACAGGCAAATTCAAAGTATCAATTTCATCGATACGGGTCGCCAAGATGGGCCTTCCAAGCAATTTAGCGAATATGCGCACACCAGTTTTATCTCTTCTTGCCAAATATAAGAAAAGATTTGTATTTGTCGTGGCCACTATGACTCCTGCTCGCTTTTATAATTTTCTACATTAAAAAGTTCTTCAAAAATTACTTCCATGACTAGACGAGTAAAAGCATCGTCAGAACCAAACTCGGCTGCAAAAGCTTGCAGAGCCTGCACTCCAGATTCAGCTATTTCATGGTGATTTTTCATGATATCGATCCCAGAATACATTCAGATAAAAGACAAATATTGCATCGTTTATTTTGGAGATAGCAAAGAATATATTGTTCAACTTAAAATGTTAAGACCAACGATTGAACAAACATTTCAAGGCTTGCAAATTTATATTTCCTGCAAAGACGATTACATGTATTTACTGCAAGGGCAAACAAGAATTTTATCAACAACTGAATTGAAACAGAACAAACAAAAATTTGCATATGTTCGTGAAATTTTTTGCAATTTAACCGAACACCCTGTTGAACAACTAATGATAGAATCTGAAATACCTATATTGCCTATTTGTCAAAATATTTACAATCCAGAAGAAAACCGTGGTTCTTGTCTTTTATTGCCACATGCAAATCAACCAACCAGAAGTTTGAATTCAAAACAGATTTCGCAGGCGATTGCCCACGCTGAAAAACAAGGGTCAACCGTGCAATTCAATAAAAGCATTGATAATTTCGATTGGATAATTGGAGTAGAGAACGAAAATTTGTTCGAGGCGGCTGCTCTAGGAAAAAGAACAACTCTGATACCAACAGGTTTTGGTGAAAATCTCTTTAGAAAGATGTTCCCGTCTGCTGAAATTCTTAATCTTTGACATCATGTTGCATAAATAAGTGTGTGAGGTGGCACTTTTGCTTATAAACTCCAAGGAGAAAAATGAGCGTATTTAGAGTAAAGTTGAATAATAGCTTCCAAGGCGGTCTCGATATCAACCCCCAGACTCTGGGTGAGTTCGACACTTCGATTCAGCGCACAGTATTTGTTACGGGTCCTAAGAAAATCTACCGTAAGTTGACTGATGGTGAGCAATTCACCGACTGCAACTACTGGAAGAAATTTGCTTATCCCAATCTTCCTTATGATCAAGCTTTTATTGAAGTTGTCACCGATGATGGCAGCATCTACAGCGATGTCGAAGAGGAAAACAACTATCCCAAGGTCTACAACCTGACTGTTGCTGATGGTTCAGCTTTCACAGCCAATGTTGCAGACATCATTGGCGACACAGGCGCAGCAGCTAACTTTGTCCAAATTAACTCCACCAATCCTGCTGGTGGTGATGTCAGAGTCAAGCTGAACGGCATGGCTGGAGCCATTTTCGACCTGAAGGCTGGCGATACACAAGTTTTCAACTATGGCGACCTCGCAGTCACTAAGCTGGAATTCGACAATAGCAGCGGCACAGACGCTACTATCCAAGTCATCACATCCGTGAAGAGCACTTGCGTTAGCTAAGCATATTCAAAGCAAGAAACCCAGCCAATTGGCTGGGTTTTTTTGTTTTTATCCAAGAAAATAAGGTTATTTTTTAATTCATAGAACTAACTATATTGAATGTGAGAATCGCATAGCAGAGGTTGTTTTGGCAAATTTAATTAGACCCGGCAATGTGAAAGTCGTTACTCAGGATGGAGAAGTTCAAGTCACAATCGCACTTGAACTTACTATCAACCTAAACAGTAACGGCCTTAATGTTTCGACAGGTTCTGTCGAAGCTCAAGCCAATAATTTATCAGGTCTGCCCAAAAAGCCTAAAGAAGATAAAGTCAATTGGGAAATACCAGATTTTGGTGCCTTTCCTAAAGTCGATTTTGGAAAAAAAGAGTGAGGTGAAACATGAGTTTCGGTTTCGATTGTGGGACTTACAATCTCGTTTGCTGCTCAAGAGACAAAGAAGGAAACTTCGCTTACAAGAGAGAAGTTAACGCATTTTTGGAATTGCCTCTGGAAAATCGCTTTGTTTTCAACATGATGAAAACTGCCGGTGTGCCTCTTATCGAAAGAGATAAAGTCGCCTACGCTCTGGGTGAAGCTGCTGTAAACATGACCTACACCATGAGCGCATTGGAGCTCAAGCGCCCCATGATTCATGGTTGCGTCAACCCAAAGGAAAAAGACGCATTCCAGATCATGTCGATCATGATGCATAGTCTGATCGACAATGTGAAAAAAGACGGCGAAGTGCTTTATTACTGTGTTCCCGCTAACGCAATCAATCAAGACACGGATGCTGATTATCACCAGCGCATCCTAGAGGCTATTTTCAAAGCTTACCGGAACGAAACTGGTTATAAAGTAGACGCTCATCCCATCAATGAAGCCCTTGCCCTAGTATACGCAGAACTTGCAAAGAAGGCATTTACGGGCATCGGAATATCTTTTGGTGCGGGCATGGTGAATGTCTGCTACAGCATGTACGGCAATCCTGTTTTCAGCTTTGCCATTGTCAATTCAGGCGACTGGATTGACCGTCAAGCAGCTAAAGCAACCGGCGAAAGCATCAGTTTTATCAACAAAGAGAAGACAAAAATCGATCTGACTAAACAACCTACAAACTTGGTCGAGCGTGCAATCAACACGCAATATAGACTGATGATCGAACATACTGTCTCCAGCCTGAAGGAAGGCTTCTCAAACATCACCAAGACAGTAAGGACCGATGCTCCAGTTGATGTCGTCATCGCTGGTGGAACCAGTTCGCCAAATGGCTTCAGCGAGTTGTTTAAGGAAACAATTTCGCAAGCTGATCTGCCAATCCAAATTGGCAGCATTGTTAAACCTACAGACCCTCTGTACTCGGTAGCTCGTGGCTGTCTTATCGCCGCTGAAGCTGCCGTATCCTAAGAAAGAAGGAATAGAATGAATGTGAATCAAAAAAGTGTCAGCGACCTCGGAGCCGCTGCATATCTGCTTATGCATGATCTAAAAGTGATAGGCAGAAAAGGAAAAGACATCTACTTTCTTTTGGATGGTAGAACTTCTCCTGAACAGTTTGACCAGTTGACCCTCGACTATCTTTCAAGCGAATTTCACAGATTCGACGCTTGCATCATGAGTCTAAAGAAAATTGGTGAATATTCCTTCCAAACCAAAAACTACAGGTTTGTCACAGACTTGGGAGCAGCAGCATATTTGCTCATGCACAAATACAAAGTCATAGGCAAGCGTGGTAAATCGATTTACTTTGAACTGGATAATACCTCATCTGATCGATTTGACGAGACTGCTCTTGAATATATTTCCAGCGATTTTCACCGTTTTGACTCGTGTTTGATGTCTCTCAAAAAGATTGGTGAGTATATCAGCGAACAAAATTAAAAAATTCGATATATAATCACAAGGAGATTATATGTTGAGATTCAGAGATTTTCGCAATAAAATAAACGAAGCCGAAGTCGGACCCGACCATGCCGTCAATGCTGCCATTGAGGAGCTAGTAGACAGGTGGATCGACGACTTGAAACACGAGATTCTCTCTGGAAGTACGCCTCCCAGAGGACTATGGGATCGTTTCCGCAATACCTTGGCCAATTTTTGGTTCGGTAGAAATAGCGAAGAAAATCCTTACAAACACAGAAACCTTTTAGGCAGCATGGGTGATAAAGTGGAATCCGTGGTCCACAATACTTGCTCACTCCAAGAATATAAACACCTGCGTGAGTCATGTGATCTCATGGAGGCAGAAGTCGCCAAAGCTCCCACGGCTCCTAAAGATACAACCAATCAAATTAAGCTTATTCAAATCATTAACAAGTACGGCCAAATGCTAAAAGATCGACTCAAGCAAATGCTTGTCGGTGCTTATGTGCCAACCATCAAAAAATATCAGATGCCAGCCCTAAGCTCATTCCCAGCAAGACCAGAGGCTCCTAAACCTGTCGTAAAAACCGAACCTGAAGCAAAAGATGCTGGTACGCCAGAAGAAATGCCAGATACTGAAGTCTCACCTGAACCAGAAAAAGAATTTAGCTTCTCTGAACCGCCATCCTCAGGAGTCGAATGGCACGGTCTTTCAGCAGAACAAAAAATGGCTTGGAATAAATATGGTGGCGGCGCAGTACCAAGAAGCGAAAGACATAAGGGCAAGTTTCCTCTGCCTTGGATTTTAAGACTTGGTGATCCTAGAAAATCACTACTATCTCCAGACACCTTGAAGTCTCTCATCAGAGACAAGAGATTGGAAATGGAAGGCGAAAGAATTAAAAACCAAGCAGAACTAGAAGCAAGAGTTCAAGCCTCTCAAAGTCTGTTCAAAAATAGAAAAAGAAGAATCGTTGCAGATACAGAGTTGAGAGACGAAGAAACTCCCGCTCCGAAAAGTAGAAGAACAGGACTACCGAGACCGGATACTTCAGTCCCACCTATGGATGATGAGCCAGAAGTCACCGCAAGGAATGCTGATGCAGAACCAGATGTCTCCAGCACAACAGATTTCAGAGATGCTGAAGAAATCAAGCCAGAAAGAAAAGAGATGGCAACACTCAATCGTCTGGTTGCGGACTGGCCTGATGAAGAGCAAAAAAAACAACTTCTTAAACTGGCGAGAAAGATGAAAAAGGAAGAACTGATTGTAAAAATCAAAGATTTCCTTCAACAAACCGTCGATGAAGAACCAACTGGAGATAGTAAAAGTCACAACCAGAGCATGTTAGATGACCAAACGGAAGATGTCGATTCTCTTAATAGTACCGCTAGATTGATACTTGGTATTTTCCATCCGACTGAAGCTAATCGACATTTCCTGAATAAATTCAGAACTCTTGTTTACGGTTAATTTTTCTGAATCATTTTTCCCATGCCTTGCTGCGCCTGCTTTTGCAGCGCAGCAAGCATTGCTGGATCAACGAATTGAGGATTTAAATTCATATCAACCACGGACGGTTTGGATTCCTTGGGTAGTTTCTTAACCTCTTCAACAATCTCTTGATATTTTGGATTGTCATCAGTAATGACCTGTTCTTCGATAATTCCAACTACATATTCCATAGCATAAAAATTTTTGCACCCTGTTAAATGATGCTTGGTGAACACTCCGTCCTTGTCAATCGCTTCAACTATTCCCGTGAAGAATTCAGCGAATTGCTGGTCGGGAAATGCGCCTTTATTCACCCCAACCGTAATTACCGTGCATACTTTGCCTAAAAAAAATTCTTTCAATTTATCCAAGGTCGATGTCTGCATCATTTTGTCAATCCTTTTCATAAATAACCTGTACTTCAAAGGAGCTTGTTATGTCCAACAATTATCAGGAAGTTGCACCACCCGGTTGGAGTGGTTCAGTCAAAGCCATGAAAAAACACAAAGAAATTGATAATCCATTCGCCTTAGCTTGGTGGATGAAAAAGAAAGGATATAAAGCTCATCACAAGCCAGAAAAAAAGAACGAAGGCGTTCTGCAACATATAACTTTCATGGACTGGCTCAATGCCAGATATCACTAAATCCAAAATAATCACCAATTGTGCCGTGTGGACCCGAATAGTCCAACGGCCTTTGGTTTTTTACAACATAGTGGTGTAACAAGACAGCAGAATTCTTTACCAAAAACTCGTTCCAGTCGTTGTAGCCTTTTGGAGGTATGACATACATCAGTTTTTCGCCAGTCTTTTTACTCGTCTCCAAAGCTGAGATCATACTACTCATCTTGGCAGTTCCAGCCCTACCTGCTTTATCTCTATCCAGACATATGCAGACTCTATAATCCGAAAGCAGAATAGATTGTTTTTCACCCATGTTTTTGCCACCACAAGCTGCTGCATTGAATTCCGCTTGACGCATACTCATGGCATTAAATTCACCCTCGCAAACATACACGAGGCTTCCTGCTGCGGGCCATTCACCCGCCATAAAGATCACATCCTCTTTGCCTACGCCAACTTCTTTTTCTGGTCCACGATATTTCATCTTGCTCTCACCGAGAGCTCTGCCATTGAAATAAATTAAATTCCCAAACTTGTCATAATAAGGAATGATAATTCTACCCCTGTATTTTGGCCCATCGGTGCATATGTAAAGACCATCAATCGGGATTTTTCTGTTGACCAAATATGATTCAGCTTTTTTTCTCCACCAATTGTTGGTTCCTAGATCAGAAATTAAATAGCAATCAGGCGGCAGGGTTAGTCCGGGTTTTTTTGGAGCTTCTTGTACCTGTACCTCATCTTGTTTGGCAAAAATCTCTTCAAGCTTTTTTTCAAGCTCACGAATGCTTGTGTGTCCCTGCAACTTGGCAAGAGCATCATCTCGTGAACAACTATCTACCAACATCACAAGCTTGACTAAAGAACCTGTTTTTTCTGATTTCCAGCAATGATACGAACCGAATTTTCTTTCTTTTTTGCCTCCATACGGATTGCACCAGAGATGATGTCCGTCATCTCCGGGTTCAAATATACTATTTAATTTTACTTCTTTTCCCGCCACAACGACATTATCATCTCCAAAACGATTTTTGGCCCATTTAACAAAATTTTTGAAAGGAACGCCCATAACCTGTCCTTTGTTCAAAAAACTGTGTTAGAATAGCATAACAAGGTAAGGTGAAAAATGGAACACGAACGGCTCATTTGCGAACACATTTCAGTTTCCAGAAAACAAACATGGACTGACTGCCAACAAAAGTATAAATATAGATATCATTTGAAAATGATACCAGAGGGTCCTGAACAACCATATTTTGTTTACGGAAAAGTCGTCCATAAAATTGCCGAAGTCTTTGTTCAGGAGCAAGGACAGCGCACCATTGAATCTATCGCAGCAGATGTGCTCTCTGGCAAAATACCAAGAGAAGAAGGAGCAGGACCTCCCGTACTTGAAAGTGAATACAGAAGGAAGCTCCCCGAGCATATTCGCAATATCAAAAGCATCACAGAAAAAATAGGTTTCGATGGCGAAATTGAATGGAAATTCAGATACGACCTGCAACCACCAGACGGTCATTTTATCACAGGGTTTATTGACCGCCTAATTATCCGTGGTGAAAAATATTTTATTCTGGATTACAAAACAACAAAAAAAGGTCGTTGGCGTAAAAACGCATCAACAATTAAAAAAGATTTGCAGCTTCGATGCTACGCTCGTGTCGTACAAAAACAGTTTGGTGCAAAAGCCGAAAATATCAACACCGCTCTGTATTATCTGGACGGCGGCGATCTGATAAGCTCGAAGTTTACAGAAGAATCCCTAATATCAGCAGAACAAGAACTGCATGATGCTTTCAAGGATATCATCGGCACGCACCCAAACGATGTGTACGGCAGAGTTGGCCATCAATGCAAACTATGCGATTACAAAAAGATTTGTACCTTCTACAGCCTAACTTGATTATTTATTCGGAAGCAGAATCATCCCTTGCAACGATGCTCCGTCTCCATGATTGATGATCGGGAGCAGAAGTGCTGCTCCCGAAATTATCTTTTGCTCTAAAAGAAAGGCATAATCTTTCTGCTTTTGCCAGAAAGTGTGTATTTTTGAAAGAGGAGTAAAGAAGCCTTTGCCCGTACCGTCACGATATTGCGTTCCCCAGCAGGTTCCAATATAAAAACCTTCATCATCCATCAAGCCACCACCAGACCTACCCGGACGGGGGCTATTCTTGATTGTCACCAAGTCATTGCCAATTATCCCAACCATCTCAATATCGTAATGAGCAACCTCTGAACCAGCATCGCATCCACAAGAATGTGCGTGCTGTCCTGACCTGTAGATATAATCTGCTGGACCAATTGGAAAATAATTCGGAACCCAATCAGGTTTAAATGTCACAAGACCAGTATCTTGTTCCTGACCCTCCAAGAACCTGTAGAAAATAACATCAGCATCATAAGTTCTAGGTGCATCCAGTTTCTGATCGTTGTGATACCAAACTACGATCTTGCATTTGAGATTCTTTTTCTTGCCCTCTTCAGCCGTCATTACGCCATTCCACAAGTGTCCACATGTGGCGACATAAGCTAGATTTTTCTTTGCGTCATAGTGAACGATAGTTCCAGAACCAGAGCCGTTAGCGACAACAATTTTTACGGAAGGGGCTAAGAATTTACGGTACTCGATTCCTCTCTTAGCTACAGGTGCTGGATACTCCACGCCGACTGGATTGCGCTCCAGAATCGGCATATTATCGAGGGGGTCTTTGTCAACGAACTTAAAAGTGTTTTGTGAATTGAGACTTCCAGCCAAAACAAACAGCGTAAAAACGCTATAAATCAATTTTTTAAGCATATTGTCCCCGAGAAAATGATTATAATTTATATATTGCTTGAATAGGAAATAAGACATGTCAACGCTTACCGTTTCGCATTATCTATATTTAACCAAAGAACAACGATATGACCTGCACAACGGCGTAGATATTGAAACAATTGGGATTTGTATCCCCGTCTGGTTTAGGAAAGGCGACACATCTGAACCTGCTCAAGAAATATTCTGCAAGTACAGGCTATCCAACGACCGTATAGGTGCCAAAGTTCAAAATTCTGATGAAGGATACGAAATCAACATGCCATCTGTGAACATCATGGATAATGATGTGGATGAAAGCGTTAGAAAAGCAATTCAAATCAAACTTGGAACATCAGAAAGACTTTTAGATCAGAGGGACGGGGGAGCAGAATGGTGTGAGTTCAGATATTACCAAAAAATCATGATTGATGAAAAAGAATACTACAACATTCATTTTGTCGAAATCAAACCTTTGGAAATTCTGCACGACACAATCGGTTAAACATCATGCAGTTGCACAGACATTTTGACATTGATCGAGTCGCCGCTGACAAGGTTAAGTGCGGATGTTAGAGGCACAGATGCTACCAATATACCTTGTCCAGCAATTGCATTTGTTGCCATGAACAAGTTTTTGACAGTTAGACCGTAGTTGCCTGTTGCGGAAAAAGTAACAACACTACATGTTGCACGATAAATTGCTGGTCCTGTGCCAGTCGTTTCAAAAGTGAAACCTGATTCGGCACTCACAGCTTGCCGAGCATAACCACCGCTTGTCGGTTCTACACCGCTTAAGGTGGCAACGGTATCAGCAAAAGCCAAAGTCGATCTACCATCCAAACCAAAATAGTAATTTAGAGGTGGTGTGTCGGCAGTACCTTT
>Ga0222713_10001440_pt1 | contig 26713 bp, 21 predicted proteins | sample C33_649DmetaG_FD_165061 | JGI IMG/M metagenome (GOLD analysis project Ga0222713, IMG submission 165061) | Estuarine water microbial communities from San Francisco Bay, California, United States - C33_649D | ecosystem: Environmental > Aquatic > Marine > Unclassified | place: USA: California... | reverse complement strand
GTTCTTGGATCACCGTCCAAGGCTCGCAAGGCCAAGGACGGTGAAAATCTCCAAAACACGCTACCCGGTCAATCGCAAGGCTGCGCCGCTTAAGTGAACAGCATTACGCCGCAAGGCGGGCTTTTTCGTGACCGGCTGAAAAGGCCGCGCCTCCTGTAGCGCCGAGCTTGCTCGGCGGCTCTTCGGACAGATCGACCGGAAAGCGCCGGCGGACCAAGGTCCGCTCTACGGGTGCACGTTGGTGCCGACCGGATCGCGCGCCCACGGCACGCAGCTGCTACCGCGTTGACGCAGACATCGGCAGAATTGAGGTCCCGACCCGATCACCGAGACTTCGATGACCGAGCCGTCCTCCATCGGCAGCTGGCTGCTGATCCTGGACTGGGTGATCCGCCTGGCCGCGCTGGCGTGGATCCCCTCCCGGACCACCCCGGCGGCAGCGCGCAGCTGGCTGCTGCTGGTGTTCTTCGTCCCGCTGGCCGGGTTGCCGCTCTACCTGCTGTTCGGCCACCCGTGGCTGTCGCGCGAACGCGTCCGGCGCCAAGCCGAGGCCTCGCAGCTGATCCGTGAGGAACAGAAACCCCTGGGCGAGCTGCGCTGGCACCCGGCCGGCGACGGGGCCGATACCGAGATGGTCCCGTTGGTCGAGCGCCTGGGCGATTTCATGCCCACCCACGGCAACGCAGTGACCCTGCTGGACGATTACGAGGCCTCCCTGCGCGCCCTGCTGGAGGACATCGCCACCGCGCAGGACCGCGTCCACCTGCTGTATTACCTGATGTTCGACGACCGGGTCGGGGACATGGTCTGCCATGCCCTGCTGCAAGCCGCCGCGCGCGGCGTGGAATGCCGGCTGATGCTCGACGCGGTGGGCGCCAAGCGCGGCATGCGCGCCTACGCCGCGCGCCTGCGCGCCGGCGGGGTGCGCGTCCAGGAACTGCTGCCCGGCGGCCTGCGCTGGCGGCGCAGCGGGCGCATCGACCTGCGCAACCACCGCAAGGTAGCGGTGATCGACAACCGCGCCGGCTACATCGGTTCGCAGAACCTGGCCGACCCGGGCGCCTTCGTGCGCGGCCACCCCAACCGCGAACTGGTCGCACGCGTGGAGGGCCCGGCGGTCTCGCACCTGGAGGCCATCTTCGCCAGCGACTGGTACCTGGAGACCGGCGAGCGCCTGGACGTGATCGTGACCACGCCGGTGCGCGAATCCAACGTGGCCGCGCAACTGCTGCCCAGCGGGCCGGCCTATCCGTTCTCCAATGCGCGCGACGTGGTGTGCGCGTTGATCCACCTGGCCCAGCGCAAACTGGTGCTGACCACGCCGTACTTCGTGCCCGACGACGGCACCCTGAGCGCGCTGCGCATCGCCGCGCTCTCCGGCGTGGACGTGCAGCTGATCCTGTCGGCCAGCAACAACCAGCGCCTGACCGCCTGGGCACAGGAGTCCTACTACGGCGAGCTGCTCGAATCGGGCGTCAAGATCGCCCACTACCGCCCGCACTTCCTGCACGCCAAGCACCTGAGCGTGGACGAGGACATGGCGCTGGTCGGCTCGATGAACCTGGACATCCGCTCCTTCGCCCTCAACGCCGAGGTGGGCATGCTCTGCTACGACACTGGCGTGGTGGCCAGCATGCGTCGGATCGAGGCCGAGTACCTGGCCGAGGCGGAGGTGCTGACGCTGGAGCGCTGGAACCAGCGACCGGCCTGGAAGCGCAGCCGCGAGGGCATTGCGCGGCTGGCCGATTCGTTTATCTAAGCCGACGTGCTGGCAGCCGCCAGGCGCATCGCACCCCACGCCAGCAGGCCCAGCCGCGTCATGCGACATGAGCGCGTGCGGGGCGTCGCATGGCGTTCGCATGCAGCGCCCGGATCACTGCAGCGTGCTCAGGCCGCGGCCTGGGCCGGCAGCGCATCGTCGAAGCGATAGATGTCCATCGCCAGAAAGCCCATGTCGATACCCGCATCGATGCGCGTGGCGCGAAACGTGTCGCCCGCCGCGCCCATCGCCACATAGATCGGCTGCCAGTGCTCGTCGGTGGGGTGGGCCTGCTCGGCAGCCGGCGCACGCCGTCGATAGTCCAGCAGCGCCCCCACGTCGCCGGCTGCCAGCGTGCGTTCGACCCAATCGATGTACGGCCGCACGTACGGCGCCTGCCGGCCTTCGCCGTAATTGCGCAGATCATGCAGGTTGTGGGTGATGCTGCCCGAGCCGATCACCAGCACGCCCTCCTCGCGCAGCGGTGCCAGTGCGCGGCCCACGGCCAGCTGGTGTGCCGGGCCAGCCAGGGGCTGGATCGACAGCGGCACCACCGGCACGTCGGCGTCCGGGTAAAGCAGGCGCAGCGGCACCCACATGCCGTGGTCCAGGCCACGCCGCGGATCGATATGCGGCTGCAGGCCGGCCGCGTCCAGTAGCTGGGCCACGCGCAGCGCCACCTCCGGTGCGCCCGGCGCCGGATACTGGATGTCGAACAGCGCCTGCGGGAACCCGCCAAAGTCATGAATGGTCTCCGGCGTGGCCGCGCTGCCCACCAGCGGCGCGCGGGCCAGCCAGTGCGCCGAGGCGATCACCACCGCCCTGGGCCGGGGCAGGTCGCGGGCCAGTTCGGCCAGGCGCTGGCCCACCTGCCCGGGGTCGAGCGCGGTCATCGGCGAGCCGTGCGAGATATACAGCGAGGGCAGGCGGGCGGATGCGTTCATGGCAGGGTCTGTTCCAGCACGAAGAAAGTGCCGCAGCGTATTCCCGCCAACCCAAGGGATAAACTGCGCGGGAAGCCAGAATTTGTTGCGGAGGCAGAAACAATGGACACGCTTGAGGCCATGCGGGTCTTCGCCACGGTGGTCGAGCGCAGCGGGTTTTCCGCCGCGGCCGACGCCCTGGACATGTCCACCCCCAGCGTCACCCGCCACGTCGCCTGGCTGGAGCAGCGCCTGGGCACGCGCCTGCTCAACCGCACCACCCGCCATGTCAGCCTGACCAGCGCCGGGGCCACCTACCACGAGCGCTGCCTCAAGCTGCTGGCCGAGTTCGAAGCCACCGAGGCGGCGCTCACCGCCCAGACCCTGGAACCCTCGGGCACGCTGCGGGTCAACGCCCCGGTGAGTTTCGGCATCGCCCGCCTGGGTGACCTGGTCACCCGGTTCTCGCGCCTGCATCCGCAGGTGGTCGTGGATGTGGATCTGTCCGACCGCTTGGTGGACCTGGTCGAGGAAGGCTACGACGTGGCGATCCGCATCACCCGCGAGCCCGCGCCCTCGCTGATTGCCCGGCCGCTGGCCGAGGCGCAGATCATGCTGTGCGCCGCGCCGGCGTACCTGCGCCAGGCCGGGACGCCGCAACGCCTGTCTGATCTGGCCAGCCACCAGGTGCTGGGCTACCGCTACTGGACCGGCGGCGACGAATGGCGCCTACATGGACCCGACGGCGAGGAGAGCGTCCGCGTGCGCGAGTCCATGCGCGCCAACAATGGCGACCTGCTGCGCGAAGCGGCGATCGCGGGAATGGGCATCACCCTGCAGCCGGACTTCATCGTCGGCGAGGCGGTGGCCGATGGCCGCTTGGTGCGCCTGCTGCCGCAGTACCAGGTGCCCGCCGTGCGCATCTACGCGGTCTACGCCAGCCGCAGCCACCTGGCACCCAAGGTGCGCAGCTTCATCGACTTCCTGGTCGAGACCTTTGAGAACACCTGTCCGCGCCCTGCCTCCGGCCTCACCCAGGCCGCCTAGGACCTCCCATGCCTTTCCTGCCCCCACAGGACATTGCCATCATCGGTGGTGGCGCCGCCGGCACGCTGACCGCGCTCCACGTGCTGCGCCAGGCCGACGGTCCGCTGCGTATCGCCATCCTTGAACCCCGCCCTTGCCTGGGGCACGGCGGCGCACATGCCACCGAGCATGCCGAGCATCTGCTCAACGTGCGCGCCGGCGGCATGAGTGCGTTCAGCGCGGTGCCGGGCGACTTCGTCGACTGGCTGCAGCACGACATGCCCGAAACCCCGCGCGAGGCGCTGGCGGCCAGCTTCCAGCCGCGTCGGCGCTTTGCCGAATATCTGGCCGCGCGCCTGGCCCAGGCGCAGCAAGCGAGGCAGGCCACGCTGATCCACCTGCGCGTGCGTGCGCTCGAGCTGGAACAGGCCGACGACGACTTTGCGCTCGCCCTGGCCGACGGCACCACACTGCATGCTGCGGCCGTGGTGCTGGCGACCGGCAATGCGCCACGTCCGCTGCCGGCGCGCGGCGCGTCATCGCTACCGGCCGGGCGGCGGGTCGAGGCTTGGGACATTCCCGCGATCGAGCGCATCGCGCCGGAAGCGCGGGTGTGCATCGTCGGTTCCGGCCTCAGCATGGTCGATGCCGCCATGGCCCTGCTCAGCGCCGGCCACACCGGGCCGTTGCACGTGGTCTCGCGCCATGGGCTGATGCCGCTGCCGCACGTGGACGGACAGCCGGCCTATGGGCTGGACATCGACGCCTTCGCCGCGCTGCCGCTGCGGGCGCGCATGCGCGCGCTCCGGCAGGAGATCGCCGATGCCCAGGCACGCGGCGTGCCGTGGCAGTCGGTGATCGACGCCCTGCGCCCACACGTGCAGCGCCTGTGGACCACGCTGTCGGCCGGCGACCAGCGCCGCTTCCTGCGCCATGTCGTGCGCCTGTGGGACGTGCATCGCCATCGCATCGCCCCGGCCATCCACCAACAGCTGATGGCTGCGATGGCACGCGGCCAACTGCAACGCCATCGCGCGCGCCTGGCAACGGCCATCGCGGGCGAGCGCTGCGTGCAGCTGCAGGGACAGGACCGCGTCGGCCAGATGCTCACGCTGGACGTCGAACACGTCATCAACGCCACCGGCGTGGAGCTGCGCATCCAGGCCATGGGCAACCCGCTACTGACCGAACTGATCGGCCGCGGCCTGGCCCGCCCCGGCCCCCACGGTATCGGCCTGGACACCGCCCCAGACGGCCGCCTGCGCGACGCCGATGGCCACGCACAGTTCGGGCTGTTCGCATTGGGTAGCCTGCGCATCGGCACCCTGTGGGAATCGCTGGCGATTCCGGAACTGCGGGGGCAGGCGGAGGGGATTGCGTCCGACCTGCTAGGCAAGACGCCGACAGACTGACCGCATCTAGCGGGTGGTTGACGCCGCACCTGAGCGTTCAGCGACTCGCTATCTTCCAATTACCAGCAACAATCTCGACTCAGCCTGCTCCGCTAAGCCCACTGGCAAAGATGGAGCAGGACTCCGCTAGGATCGTGCACGAAAGTGACCATTGCCCCGTAGGGTTGGTGCTGCGGCGCTTGTACACGTGCCTTTTTAAAGCTGCCCGTCCTGATCACCGTCTGCACATGTCGATACCAAGCCATGGCATCGTCAACGGTGGCGTGCAGCATGCAGTTGTCAGCGATTTCCTGACGGTAGAAGTCCTGAAGGTAGAAATGTTGCCCCTCGGACAAGCGCACCAGCGCAAGCCCTTCCGACACGTCACGGGTTTGCCAACCCAGTCGAGCATAGAAATCCTTGCAGACCTCGAGATCCACGCAGGGAATGAAGGGACGAAGATCAGTAATGCCTAGCGACATGGGCATCTCACGTGAGAATTCCTCTCGAGCATGGCGCTTAGCGCACCGAGCCTCAACGTGTCCACGGGACTTTCCGGACGAACGACGCATCTTGTCCGCCTTTGGCGGAATAGGGACATTCAATGACAGGGCCTACCCGCCACACCGATCCGCGTATGCAACGCACGCGCAGCGCTTTGCAGGGAGCGCTCATGACGCTGCTGCTAGAACGTCGTTACACAGAAATCCGGATAGAAGACCTGCTGCAAGCCTCTGGGGTTGGACGATCCACCTTCTACGAGAATTTCCGCGACAAAGACGCGCTGCTCGTTTGCTGCATGGACCAAATGACCGACGCGCTCTCCGGCCTGCCCTTTGATGACGGCGAACTCATATCGGTGGTGGTGTTGCTTGAGCACCTCTGGGCGATGCGTTCTCGGATGCGCAGCCTCCTGCAAGGAATCCCTTTGCGGAAGGTGCGCCAGGATCTGGTCGCCAAGATGGAAGCCCGCTTGTCAGGCCAGACGCGGCGTATTGCCATTCCTGCACGGTTGGCCGCCTGGGCGCTGGTCGATGCGATGCTTTCACCGATCCTGGCTTGGCTATCCGGTGAGGCCTGGTGCAGCGCTTCGGACCTGGCGAGCACGATGCAACGCACGTCCCGGGCGATGCTCGAGAACGTGTCGGAACGCGATTCACCTGAAAAGGCTCATCACCCGCACCATGGGTAATGGCCTGCTGTTGATCGCATGCCCGGAGGCGTCCTCCGCTGACATCATGTTCAGCGCACAGCACCCCTGGCCAGACCTGACTGGTGCTCGGGTCACTCAAGCGCTTCTCCAGGTCGACCTCCCGCTCCAGGCGACCTACGTAAGGCGTTAGGCGCACTCGGGATCGCTTGGTCGCTTCATCCCCAGACCCTCTGCTCGCGGCCGATAACCGTCGACCGCCGCTCGCCAAGGCCATGGTCCAGCACGGTCAGAACATGCGCAGCGCCCTCACCCCATCACCCGCCCCCACATCTCCCGGATCGCCAGCCCGCCGCCGCCGATCAGCGCGCCGAAGTAGACGATGCTGGCCAGGTTCATCAGGTGGCCCAGCAACACCGCCACGCCGTCGCGCTGCATCAGGCCGATGGCAAGCAGCAGCAGGGCGATGGCGGGCAAGGTGTTGCTGAAGGGCACGAAGCCGAACGGGGCCATCAACAGCACGGCGCCCAGGACCAGTCCGGCATCGTTGAACATCTGCGCGGGGCGTGGATCGACCAGCCCAGGCAGGCGATGCGGGCGGCTGATCTTCTGCAGGCGGCCGACCCAGATCAGGCCGCGTGTCAGTGCAGCCCGTAGCCGGTCTGCTGGCAGCTGACGCTGGCGCAGGCGGGCCGGCAGCCACGGTGGGCGGCGCAGGAGCCGCGAGACGCCCACCAGCAGGATGCCCGCGCCGAACACCGTGCTCACCCCGGGGATGGACACCGGGATCAGGAACACCAGGGTCAGCAGCGCGGTCAGCATCAACAGGCCTTGTGGGCCGAACTGCTCCAGCAGCGCATCCAGGCTGAGCTGGTCCGGCGGGAGGCGATCGATGGCGTGCTGCAGCTGGTCGCCCAGCGTCTGCTCCGAGGCGGTCGAGGACATGCGCGAGGGACGTGTGGTGAGGGAGGCGCCCGAGCCTAGCCCGAAGGCCGATGTCGGCGCTGTCAGGCACCGATCGGATGGGGGCTTGCGTTCAATCAGGCGTGCCGACGCTCGCTGTGTGCGGCCAGGAACGAGCGCAGCGAGGCAGGCTTGACCGGCTTGGTCAGCAGCCGGTAGCCGCGCTCGCGCGCCTCGACCTTGAGCTCATCGCGTCCATCGGCGGTGAGCAGGGCCCCGGCAATGGGCTTCGGACTGGCGGCGCGCAGCGCATCGAGCGTATCCAGGCCTTCCAAGCGATCGTGCAGGTGGTAGTCGACCAGCATCACCGCCGGCGCGTCGGCGACCACGCGTTCGAGCGCCGCGTCCACGGTACTAGCGCTGACCACCTCCACGCCCCAGCGGCCCAGCAGCACGCGCATGCCGTCCAGGATCTCCTGGTCGTTGTCCACGCACAGCACCTTCAGGCCGGTAAGTGAATCGCTGGCCGGTGGGCGCCGCTGGCGCACGGCCGGGGCGCTGACGGCGGCCGCGCGCGGCACGGTGATGGAGAACATGCTGCCCATGCCAACGTTGCTGCGCGCATCCAGCGGCGCATCGAGCACGCGCGAGATGCGCTGGCAGATCGACAGGCCCAGCCCCAGGCCCTGCTCACCCCAGTCGAAGGGCTGCTGGTAGCGCTGGAACTCATCGAAGATCTGACGCATGTGCTGGGGCGGAATGCCCGGGCCGGTGTCCCACACTTGCAGCTCCAGGTGCTTGCCGCGCCCGCGCATACCCAGCACGATGCGGCCCGAGCGCGTGTAGCGCAGCGCATTGGCGATGAAGTTCTGCAGCACGCGGCGCAACAGGCGGCGGTCGCTGCGCACCGGCGCGCTGGCGCGAGTATGCACGCGCAGCTGCAGGCCGCGGTTGCCAGCCACCGGCGCGTACTGGGCGGCCAACTCGCGCAGCAGCTCTGCCGCGTCGAAGTCGGTCAGTTCGGTGCGCAGGCGATTGGCATCCATGCGCGAGACGTCCAGCAGACCGTCCAGCAGTTCCTCGGCCGCGCGCAGCGAGGCATCCACGCGCTCGGCCAGGCGCACCTGCTCGGCCGCGTCGCCGCCACTCTCGCGCAGGGCCGAGGTGAACAGCCGCGCCGCATTGAGCGGCTGCAACACGTCATGGCTGATCGCCGCCAGGAAGCGGGTCTTGGACTGCTGCGCGGATTCGGCCTCCTGGCTACGCTCGGCCACGCGCTGCTCCAGGGTTTCGTTGACGCGCAACAGCGCCTGTTCGACGCGCTTGAACTCGGTGACGTCGTTGTAGCTGGTGACGTAGCCGCCGCCGGGCAAGGGTTGCCCGCGCATCTCGATCACCTGGCCATCGCTGCGCACGCGCTCGAACACATGCGGGCTGCCCGCGCGCATGTAACCGATGCGCTTGCCCACCTGCTCCTCCACATCGCCGTCGCCCAGCTCGCCCTTCTGCGCGTTGTAGCGGATCAGGTCGGCCACCGGGCGGCCGACGTAGAGCATGCCCTCGGGGTAGCCGAACATGGTCTGGTAGCGACGGTTCCAGGCCACCAGGCGCATCTCGTGGTCGACCACGCTGACCCCCGAGCTGATGTTCTCCAGCGTGGAGGAGAGGATCTCGCGGTTGAAGCGCAGCTCCTGGCCGGCCTCGTCCAGCACGGCCACCACCTCGCCCAGTTCCATGCCCGAGCCGCGCAGCACGCTGGTCAGCACCAGCCGCGCCGAGGCCGCGCCAATCGCCGAGGCCAGCAGCCGCTCAGTGAACTGCACCCAGGCGCGGTCGGCATTGGCATCGAGCTTGAGCTCGCGGCCCAGCTCCTCGGCCTGCTCGGCGAAGGCGCGGCTGGCATGGCGTTCGCCAACCACGCGCTGAGCCAGGGACATCAGATCGGCCACGCGCACGTTGCCCGGCCACTCGCTGGCGATCAGCGCGCGCCGCTGCGCATACGGGTCCAGGAACGGCACGATGCGCAGGCGCTCGTCCAGGCTGGGTCGCCAGCGCGCCGAGACGATCATCATCGTGGCCGCATTGAGCAGCAAGGACCAGAACGTGCCGTGGGTCAGCGGGTCCCAGCCAGACAGGTGGAACAGCTGCTGCGGACGCAGCCAGCTGATGTCGAACGGCCCTGTGCGCAACCATTCCGGCCCCAGCCAGCCCGAGGCCGACAGGGTCGGCAGCAACAGCGTGTACCCCCACACCGCAAAGCCCACCGCCATGCCCAGCTCCACGCCGCGGCGGCTGGCGCCCCGCCAGTACAGGCCCCCGATCAGCGCCGGGGCGAACTGCGCCACCGCCGCGAAGGCGATCAGACCATAGCTGGCCAGCGTGCTGTTGCCATTGCTGCCCCGGTGGTAGGCGTAGGCGCCCAGGGCCAGCAGCACGATGACGGCGCGGCGGATCCACAGCACGCGGGTGGCCAGGTCGGCGGCGTCGTGGCGCTCGCCCCAGCCGCGGCGCAGCAGGATCGGCATGACCAGATCGTTGCTGATCATCGTGGCCAGGGCGATGCTGGCCACGATCACCATACCGGTCGCCGCAGAGAAGCCGCCGATATACGCGGCCATCGCCAGCTTGTCGTGGCCCATGGCCATTGGCAGGGCCAGCACGTAGGTATCCCCGGCCTGCGCGCCGTGGCCGCCAAACAGCTCCACGCCGGCAGTGGCGATGGGCACCACCATCAGCGAGATGATCACCAGGTAGCCGGCGAACATCCAGCGCGCGCGGCGCACGTCGCCCACGTCGCCGCACTCGACCACCGCCACCTGGAACTGGCGCGGCAAACACAGGATGGCCAGAAAGCCCAGCAGGGTCTGGGTGAAGAAGCCCACCGGCGGCTGATTCTCGAACAACGTGCGCGCGGCCTCCCCCAGCGGATGCTCGCGCGCGCCCAGCCAACGCCAGGACACGAAACCCACCGCGACCAGGGCCACCAGCTTGACCACCGATTCGAAGGCCAGCGCGGCCATCATGCCGTGATGGTGCTCGGTGGCATCGACCTGGCGGGTGCCGAACAGCGCGGCGAACAGCGCCATCAGCAGGGCCACGTACAGCGCCGGATCGTGGAAGAAGCCGGTGGCTTCCGGGTTGTACCCGGTCAGCACGCCCAGGCTCATCGCCACCGCCTTGTACTGCAGCGCCAGGTAGGGAATGACGCCGAACAGCGCGATCAGCGTGACCAGCGCAGCCAGCCGGCGCGAACGGCCGTAGCGCGAGGAGATGAAGTCGGCGATGGAGACGATGTTGTGGCTGCGGGCCACCAGCGCCAAGCGCTCGATGATGCGCCAGCCGAACAGCATCAACAGCAGCGGCCCCAGGTAGATCGGCAGGTAGCTCAGCCCGTGGCGCTCGGCCGTGCCCACCGCGCCGTAGAAGGTCCACGACGAGCAATACACCGCCAGCGCGGCCGAGTAGATGATCGGACGCAGCCAGCTGCGGTTGGGATAGAGCGGGTAGCGATCGCCCAGCCAGGCCACGCCGAACAACACCGCGGAATAGCCGATGGAGATCCCCAGCAGGACCCAGCCTGAAATCATTGCTTTTCTTCCTGATGGCCGCCGGGCCGCCGTGGCACCTCCCGGCAAGGCGGCCCAGTGTACGTTGCCGCTGTCAGTGCTCGCACGCGACACCCGGGCCGCCATGCGCGCATCACGGTGCCTCGACGTGGACTGAAGAACGCCTGCGCCGTCCGGCTCGCCTGGCGAGTGGGTTAGGCAGGCGCGGTCGCTCCTGCGTGTCGGTGGTTACCGACGCCAAGGCCCGTGCGCGCCGCCTTCTGGGGATTTGCTGTACGGCCGGGAGTGCCAGGCGCGGCAAAGCGCGGAGCGGAACACCGTCAACCTGCAGCGCGTGATCGCGCTGGCCGGACCGGAGAGGGAAACGCCATCAACCGCCGCGCAGCAGCAACGCCTGCGGCATACCCACATCGCAGGCGGTATTCAGACAACCTGCGCCGGAGCGAAGCTCAACCGCGCCACGGTGCCGCGCCCCGGATCCGACTCGATCTGCATGCGCCAGCCCAGGTGCTCGCTCAGCCGGGCGATCAGGTCCAGGCCGATGCCTCCACCGTCCCGCCCGCCCCCGCCACGCGCCAGACGCCCATAGACCGCGCTGATCTCCTCCGGCGACATGCCGTGCCCGGGGTCGCGAATGACGACGGTCGCCCCGGACTCCAGCCCCACCTCGATCCGGCCGCGGTCGCTGTTTTCCACGGCGTTGCGCAGCAGGTTGCCGACCGCGGCCTGGACGATGGCCAGCGGCGCACGGATCGCGCAGGGCTGCAGGGGCGCGACGACCAGCTCCAGGTCACGCCCCTCGGTCAGGTGTTGATGGTCGGCGACGACCTCCGGCAGCAGGTCCTCCAGCGCGACCACGTCGGCGCTGCGGTTCAGGCGCGAGGGATCCTTGGCCAGGACCAGCAGCAGGGAGATCAGCTGCTCGACATTGCGTGCGGTGCGGCGCACCCGCAACAGCGGCTGGCGGGCGGCGGGCGGCAGGTCCGGCTGCTCCAGGGCCAACTCGTTGGCACCGGCGATCACCGCCACCGGCGTGCGCAATTCATGGCTGGCGCTGTCGATGAAAGCGCGCTCGCGCTCGACGAAGCGGGCGTTGCGCTCCAGGTAGTCGTTGAAGGCCTCGCCGATCACGTGCAATTCCTCGCTGGCATCTCCGGCCACCGCGATGCGCGCGGTCCCCTCGTCCGGCCGCAGCCGAACGATCTCGCCGGCCAGCGCGCTCAATGGCCGGACCGCGCGGCCCAGGCCCCAGGCCATGACCAGGCCGAAGATGGTGATGGCCGCCGCCGCGGTGCCGATGGTGACCGCGGTCACCGAGCCCTCCACCCCCTCGAAGCGGGTCAGATCCAGGGCCAATGCCAGCCGTCCCAGGGAAGTGTCCTCCACCAGCACCACATGCTTGATGCCCCCGATCTCGAAGTCGTCGTGCAGGCCTGGACTGAGCCTGGCCAGATCGGCCGGCACGTCGGGATCGGTCTGCAGGAAATACATGCGCTCGGCCGGATCGTCGATCCAGTTGTAGCGCGGGTCGGCGGTCCTGCGATCCACGAAGTGCTGCATGTCCGAGCGCATCAGCGAGCGCCAGACCTGACGCTCGGCGTGTTCGTTGACCACCTCCCCGCCCATGACCACCGCCGCGGTCACCACCACCAGGTAGACCAGGGCCCAGCGCAGCAGGCGCGCGCGCAGCGAACTTCTACGCGCCATCGGCCGGTGCCGTCCCCGCATCGATGCGATAGCCCACCCGTGGCAGGGTCCGGATCAGCTTGGTGTCGAACGGGCCGTCCACGCTGCGCCGCAGCTCGTAGATATGCGAACGCAGCATGTCCCCGTCCGGTGGCTCCTCGCCCCACAGCGCATATTCCAGGCGCTGCCGGGTCACCGCTGCCGGACTGGCCTGCATCAACACTTCCAAGACCTTGCGGCAAGCCGGATACAGATGCAGCGCGCGGCCGGCGCGATGGGCTTCCAGGGTGGCCAGATCCAGGGTCAGGTCACCGACCTGCAGGACCCGGCGCCGGTTGCGCCCCTTGGCCCGGGCCAGCAGCGCCTCCAGGCGCACCTCCAGTTCCTGCATGGCGAACGGCTTGGTCAGGTAGTCATCCGCCCCGGTGCGGAATCCGTCGATCTTGTCGGGCAGCTCGTCGCGCGCGGTCAGCATGATCACCGGCACGTCGCTGGCGTGCTCGGCGCGCAAGCGATGCAGCACCTCGCGGCCATCCATGCGCGGCAGCATCCAGTCCAGGACCACCGCATCGAAGGTCTGCGTGGTGGCCAGATGCAGGCCGGTCACCCCATCCGGGGCGGCATCCAGGGCATGCCCACGCGGCTCGAAATAGTCGAACAGGTTGGCGACGAGATTGCGATTGTCTTCGATGACCAGCAGCCGCATGGCCGCATCCTCCTGCACAGGTGGCGGCGCGGGCAGCCCACGCGAGGCGGATTTTGCACGCGCTGGCTGTCGGAATCCCGTGGGAACCGGCGCCGGCGCCCATGTTCCCATAGCCACACGTGACTTGATTGGTTAAGCGCGGCCAACGTCGCTCCGACGGTGCTCCGACAGCGGAATGTCCAGCATGGTGGCGTTTCCGGTGAGCCGTCTGCCTTGCCATGTCCAATACCGTTCTGGTCCGGGCGCGTGCGTCCAGCGTTACACGTCTCCATCCCGATCTCCTGCTGTGGGGCCCGCTGTGTGCGGCAGCCGTGGCCATTGCGCTGTTGCAGAGCGCTGGCGGGGATCTGTGGCTGGCTGATCACCTCTACGCCTGGGAGGGCGGGCGATGGGCGCTGGAGCACGCCTGGGCGACCGAAACGCTGGTCCACCAGTGGGGCAAGCGGCTGGACGTGGTGGCCTGGCTGGCGCTGGCGGCGGTCCGGATCTATCTGGTCCGCAAGCCCGCCGCCCGGACCTGGGGCAAACCGCTGAACTACCTGCTGGTCGCCACGGTAGCCGGGCCCTTGCTGGTGTCCTGGATGAAGGGCTGGACGCTGGTGGACTGCCCCTGGGACCTGGCCCGCTACGGCGGCGCCCACCCCTACATCGAGCTGTTGCAAGCGCGTCCGGCTGCCTATGGACCCGGCCGTTGCTTCCCGGCTGGCCATGCGAGCGCCGGCTACGGCTGGCTGGCGCTGTTCTTCGGCCTGGGCGCGGTCCGGCCGCGGCTGGGCTGGTTCGGGCTGGCCATCGGCGCGATGATCGGCCTGGCCTTCGGGATCGGCCAGCAGCTGCGCGGCGCGCATTTCCTCTCCCATGACATCGCCGCGGCTACCACCTGCTGGTGTATGGCACGGCTCGTGCAGCGCTTCATGCTGCCCTCCTGGAACACGCGTACATGAGCTCCCGCTCGACTGCCACCCGTCCGCCCGCCGCCGCTGTGAAAGGGACTCGCTTCTGGCAGGACGGTCGGCCCGTGGTGTCCAGCGAGACGCTGGTACTGGTGACCAGCCTGTACTTCGCGGTGTTCAGCAACACCCGCTTCTGGTCGGCGGCGATCAGCTCGCTGGATCGGCAGTGGGGGATGGCCCTGGCCCTGTTGGTGCTCCTCGTCGCCCTGCATGCCCTGCTGCTGGGCCTGGTGGTCAATCGCTGGACGGCCAAGCCGCTGCTGACGGTGGTGGTGCTGGTCACTGCATTCGCCTCGCACTTCATGGTCAAGTTCGGCCTGTACCTGGATCCGGACATGATCCGCAACGTGTTGGCCACCGACCGGCGCGAGTCTTCCGAACTGATCACCTGGTCGCTGCTGATCCCGCTGCTGCTGGGCGGCATCCCGGTGGCGCTGCTGTGGTGGGTGCGCCTGAAGCGGCGCCCGTGGCCGCGCGCGCTCGCAGCGCGCAGTGCGCTGCTGGCCGGCGCGCTGATCGCCACCGGCGCGGCGGCCATGGCCGGCTATCAGCCGCTGTCGGCGCTGATGCGCAACCAGCACGACCTGCGGTATCTGGCCACGCCAGGCAACTGGATCTTCTCGCTGATCAACGTGAGCGTGTCCGGCCCGCCAGGACAGAAGCAACCCAAACTGCCCATCGGCACCGATGCGGTCCAGGTGGCGGCCCGGCCGGCCGGCGCCAGGCCGCGCCTGCTGGTGATCGTAGTGGGCGAGACCGCGCGCGCCAAGAACTGGGGCCTGGACGGCTATGCGCGCGACACCACGCCAGCGCTTCGCAAGGCCGACGTGATCAACTTCCCCGATGCCCACTCCTGCGGGACCGCCACCGAAGTCTCGGTGCCGTGCATGTTCTCGCCGTGGGGCCGTCACGACTATGACGAGAAGCGGATCCGCCAACACCAGTCGCTGCTCAACGTGCTCGACCACGCCGGCATCGGCGTGGTGTGGCGCGACAACCAGGCCGGCTGCAAGGGCGTGTGCGATGGCCTGCCGACCCAGTCGGTGACCAGTGCGAAGGATCCGGACCTGTGCAACGCCGAGCGCTGCTGGGACGGCATCCTGCTCAAGGATCTGGACGGCGCGCTCGCCATGGCCAAGGGCAGCAGCGCCGACCGGGTCCTGGTGCTGCACATGCTGGGCAATCACGGCCCCAGCTACTACGACCGTTATCCGCCCGAGTTCGCGCGTTTCACCCCGGCCTGCCAAAACGCCGACCTGGGTCGCTGCTCCCAGCAGGACATCGTCAACGCCTACGACAACGCGCTGAGCTACACCGACCACGTCCTGGCCAGCCTGATCGACCAGCTCAAGGCCCGCACCGACGTGGACACCGCGCTGGTGTACATGTCCGACCACGGCGAATCGCTGGGCGAGAAGGGGCTGTTCCTGCACGGCGTGCCCTACGCCATCGCCCCGCAAGAGCAGACCCACATCCCGATGATCATGTGGTTCGGCGAGGGTTTCGCCCATGACGAGGGACTGGACACGCAGTGCCTGCGCCAGCACGCGGGCGAGCGGGGCGGCCACGACAACCTGTTCCCCTCGGTGCTGGGCCTGCTGGACGTGAAGACCTCGCTCTACGATCCATCCCGGGACCTGTTTGCGCCGTGCCGAGGCAAGGTGGTAGCAAGCCGGTAGCTCAATCCCGTTGCTGTTGCTGTTGCTGTTGCTGTTGCTCGACAGCTTCTGCTTTTGCGCCTTGCTTCCCCTGTCTGAGCCGTAAAGCGCGCCGAGCACCGCAGCCAAGCAGTGCCGAAGAGGCGCCCTGTTTGAGCGAAGCGAGTTTGGGCGCCGTGCCCTGCTTTGCGAGGAGCGCAGGGCACCGATGCGCAGCATCGGCGCGCGTCCCGGCGAGTAGCGGTTTTGCTTCCTTTTGCCAAGACAAAAGGAAGTCGCGCCCGAAGGGCGTGAAAGCTCTTGATCCTGCTGCGGCTTTAAGCCTAAGACTGGCTACTGCTGTGGCTGTGGCTGTGGCTGTGGCTATCGCTTTTAAGCTTCTGCATTTGCGCTTTGCTTCCCCTGCCTGAGCCGTAAAGCGCGCCGAGCACCGCAGCCAAGCAGGGCCGAAGAGGCGCCCTGTTTGAGCGAAGCGAGTTTGGGCGCCGTGCCCTGCTTGGCGAGGAGCGCAGGGCACCGATGCGCAGCATCGGCGTGCGTCCGGCGAGAAGCGGTTTTGCCTTCTTTTGCCGCGACAAAAGAAGGTCGCGCCCGAAAGGGCGTGAAAGCCCTTGATCTTGCTTAAAGTCCTGTACATCGCCTTGAACGGTCCACGGAAGCAAAGACTGCACGCTTGCAGCGCGCCAGGAGCAGAGCTTTCGCGCCTGCGGCGCGAGCTACTTTTGTCTTGTCAAAAGTAGCCAAAATCGCTACTCGCCGGGACGCGATCCGCCGCTACGCGGCGGTCCCCTGTGCTTCTCAGAAGACGGGGCACGTCGCCCAAACTCGCTGCGCTCAAACAGGGCGACTCTTCGGCCCCGTCTTCCTGCGATGCTCGGCTCGCTTTACGGCTCAGACAGTGGAAGCGAAAAGCACATGTAACAACCAAAGCGACAACAACGGCTCAGAGGCACAGGCACAGGCACAGGCACAGGCACAGGCACAGGCACAGGCACAGGCAAGCCTGCGCCGAATCAGCCCCGATGCGGCGTCCCCAGATACTCGGCGCTCTGCATCTCGATCAGACGCGAAGCCGTTCGCTCGAACGCTCCCGCCAGGCGCGTGCCCGAATACAGCGCCACCGGCGAGGCGTCCGCGCTGCAGACCAGCTTGACGTGGCGGTCGTAGACCTCGTCGATCAGGTTGACGAAACGGCGCGCGGCGTCTTCGTTGAGCCGGTCGAAGGTCGGGATACCGCCGATCACCAGGGTCTGGAACTCCCGCGCCAGCTCGATGTAGTCGTTGGTCGAACGCGGACCTTCGCACAGCTCGGCGAAGTCGAACCACGCCAGGTCCTGGGCGCGACCGCGCAGGGCGATCGCTCGCCCGTCGACCTGGATCTCGCCGCCTTGCGCCGGCACGCCGGCCAGCTCCTCCCAGCGCTGGGCCAGCCATGCCTCGGTCCCGGCATCCAGGGGCGCGCGGTACACCGGCGAGCGGGTCAGGGCACGCAGGCGATAGTCCTGCTCGCCTTCGGCGTAGAGCACTTTGCAGTGCTTGACCAGGGTATCGATGGCCGGCAGGAAACGCTCGCGCTGCAGGCCGTCCTTGTAGAGATTCTCCGGCGCGGTGTTGGAGGTGGTCACCAGGGTCACGCCCTGGGCGAACAGGCGCTCCAGCAGGCGCCCCAGCAGCATCGCATCGCCGATGTCGGTGACGAAGAACTCGTCCAGCACCAGCACCCGCAGCGAGTCCTTCCACTCCTGGGCGATGCGCGCCAGCGGATCGCTCTGCCCGGCGTGCTCACGCAGGCGCTCGTGGATGTCGCGCATGAAGCGGTGGAAGTGGGTGCGATGCTTCTGGCGCACCGGCAGGCCGTCGTAGAACAGGTCGACCAGGAAGGTCTTGCCACGGCCTACGCCACCCCAGAAGTACAGGCCCTTGACCGGGGCGGGCTTCTTCCAGAACGCCGACAGGCGGTCCAGAAAGCCGTCCTGCTCCTCCTCGCACAAAGCCGCGTGGATGCGATCCAGCTCGGCCAACGCGGCATGCTGGGCACGGTCATCGCTCCACTGGCCAGCCTTGGCGCCCTGCACATACCGTTGCGAGGGCAGCAGGTCCACCTGCGGCGCGCTCACGCGCCCGCCGCCGGCAGCCAGCCCTTGACCGCATGCGCGATGGCGCCGCGCAGGTCGATCAGCTTGCGATGGAAGAAGTGACTGGTGTCGGGCATGCGCACCAGCGTATGCGGGGCCTGGTCGCCGATCTCCTCCAGCCAGTCGTAGACGGCCTGCGGATCGACCACCTCGTCGGCGTCGCCCTGCACCACCAGCCAGCGCGACGGCGGCTGGATCCCGGAAAAATCCCAGCGTCCCGCCGGCGGCGCGATGGAGACCAGCACCTGCGGCTGCAGTGCGGCGCTGGCCTTGAGCGAAACGTACGCGCCAAAACTGAACCCGGCCAGCCACAGCGCCTTGTCCGGCTGCTGATCGCGGACCCAGGCGACCACCGCGGCCAGGTCCTCCTGTTCGCCGACACCGTCGTCGAACTGGCCCTGGGACTGGCCGACGCTGCGGAAATTGAAGCGCACGGTCGTGATGCCCAGCTCGCGCAGCGCGCGCGCGGCCATCGTCACGACCTTGTTGTGCAGGGTGCCGCCGTCGGTGGACAGGGGGTGGCAGACCACGGCAATGGCGCGGACGGCCGGGACGTCGGCCTCGGCTAGGTCCACGGCCACTTCCAGGGCGCCGGCGGGCCCGTCCAGCAGCAAGGTGCCGGACGCGTTGGGGAATGCGGGGGTTGGCATGGGCGCCATGATAACGCCGACGCCTGCGCAGGCCCGATCAAGCGCTCCGTGGCGTCGGGCCAACTGCGGCGCGCTGCGTAGTCCAGGCACGCAGCGCCCGGTACATCAGGGCAGTCCCGCAACCGAGACGCACCTGGGTGCCCGGCAGCCCATGGCACGCGTGTGGGCCCGGACACAGCGACGCCGGCCCTCGCGGACCGGCATCGGTGTGGGCCGGCGTGCTCCGCCCCGGTCCGTGGCGCCCCTCCCAGGGAGTTGTCTACTTGGTGATATCCACGTGTTTGGTTTCACGCAGGAAGATCATGCCCAGCACCAGGGTCATGACCGAGATGCCGATTGGATACCACAGGCCGTAGTACATGTTGCCGGTGGCGGCCACCAGACCGAAGGAAATCGTCGGCAGGAAGCCGCCGAACCAGCCGTTGCCGATATGGTACGGCAGGGACATGGAGGTGTAGCGGATGCGGGTGGGGAACAGTTCCACAAGCCAGGCGGCGATCGGCCCGTAGACCATGGTCACCAGCAGGGCCAGGACGAACAGCACCGCGATCAGCATCGGCTTGTTCATCCGCGCCGGATCGGCCTTTTCCGGATAGCCGGCCGCGGCCAGCGCGCCGTTGAGCTCCTTGCCGAAGGCGCCGGCCTTGGCCTTCGCTTCGTCCTTGGGCAGGCCTTCACCCTCGTATGCGTTGATCAGGGTGGTGCCGACGTTGACCGTGGCGACCGTCCCCGGCGGCGCGTCCTTGATCGTGTACGGCGTGCCGGACTTGGCCAGCGCCGTGGCGATGATGTCGCAGGAGCTGTTGAAGGACTTGTTGCCGATCGGGTCGAACTGGAAGCTGCAGGTCTCCGGGTCGGCGTTGATGACCACCGGCGCGCTGGTGCGGGCCTCTTCGATGGCTGGATTGGCGTAGTGGGTCAGCGCCTTGAACAGCGGCATGTACAGCAATGCCGCCAGCAGGCAGCCGCCCAGCACGATCACCTTGCGGCCGATCCGGTCCGATAGCCAGCCGAAGAACAGGAAGAACGGCGTGGCCAGGACCAGCGCACCGGCCAGCAGCAGGGCGCCGCTGGTGGGGTCCACCTTCAGTGTCTTGGTGAGGAAGAACAGGGCGTAGAACTGGCCGCCGTACCAGACCACGGCCTGACCGGCGGTGGCGCCGAGCAGCACGGCCAGCATCAGCTTGAGGTTGCCGCCCTTGAGGCTGTCGCGGAACGGCATCTTGGAGCCCTTGCCGTCCGCCTTCATCTGCTGGAACAGCGGCGACTCGCTGAGCTGCATGCGAATCCACACCGACACGCCCAGCAGAATGATCGACACCAGGAACGGGATGCGCCAGCCCCAGGCCTCAAACGCCTCGTTGCCCAGCACGGTGCGGCAGGCCAGGATGATGGTCAGCGACAGGAACAGGCCGACCGTGGCGGTGCACTGGATGAAGCTGGTGTAGAAGCCGCGCTTGTTGGCCGGCGCATGCTCGGCGACGTAGGTCGCCGCGCCACCATATTCGCCGCCCATGGCCAGGCCCTGGGCCAGGCGCAGGACGATCAGGATCACCGGCGCGGCAAAGCCGATGCTGGCATAGGACGGCAGCACGCCCACCAGGAAGGTGGACAGACCCATGATCAGGATCGTCACCAGGAAGGTGTACTTGCGCCCGATGCGGTCGCCCAGGCTGCCGAAGAAGGCCGCGCCGAACGGCCGTACGAAGAAGCCCGCGGCGAAGGCCAGCAGGGCGAAGATGAACGCCGTGGTCTCGTTGACGCCGCTGAAGAATTGCTTGGCGATGATCGCCGCCAGCGAGCCGTACAGGAAGAAGTCGTACCACTCGAACACGGTGCCCAGGCTCGAGGCCAGGATTACGCGCTTGTGTCCGGAGGTCAGCGTGCCCCCTGGTGAATGCGAAGAAGCAGTGGTGGCCATGGATGGTCTCCGGTTAGAAGCTGTACTTCACGGATGTCTGGATGCGCTTGAGGTCGCCGGACCGGTCGTCTTCCAGATCGCGGCGGCCCCAAGTGAGCTCTGCACCCAGGTCGAGCTTGGGGAACGGGGAATAGATCAGGTTGGCGTGCCAGGACTGCGATCGCTCGGTCACGCCATAGCCGGTGTACTGCGGGTCGTTGTCCAGCAGCGCGGCCGAATACATCAGATTGCCGCGCAATTGCGGCGAGAACAGGTGGCGCCAGGCGACGTAGCCGCCATAGGCGTTTTCGACATGCAGGTCGGCGTCGGCATCGAGCACGGTGTCCGGCGCCAGGCCCAGGGCCATGTAGCGGCCGACACCCTTGCCGCCATTGACCTGGAAGCGCAGGTCGTCGCTCTTGCCCATGTTGAGCTTGCCCGACACGCTCAGCGCGCCGCCGCTCTTGTCCTGGTCCAGGTACTTGAACTGCCGCAACAGGCCCGCCACGCTGAAACTGCCCCAATCTCCCTTGGTCGCCCACTTGGCAGTCAGGTCCGGCAGCGCGTTGTCGCCGGAGTTGGAGCGCGCACCGGTCAAATAGGCGCTCATGGTGGTCTGCGGATTCTCCAGGGACATGGAGAAGCCCCCGTTGGTATAGCGCAACTGTGCCTGGCGCACGAAGATCACGCCATCGGTGGGCCCAAGGAAGTCCACCGCGTCTGGCAGCGCCTCGGGCGCCATGAAGTTGGTCCAGGTCTGGCCGGCCAGCCAGTGGTTCCAGCTGACGTAGGCATGACGCAGGGTCAGCGCATAGGTGTTGGTCGAGGTCTCGTTTCCGGCCAGCGTGTTGCTGCCGCCACCGAACATGTCCGCCTCGATGTACGCCTTGAGCTTGTCGCCGTTCTCGGTGACGGTATCCATCGAGAAGTTGAAGCGCGAGAACTGCGCGTGGAAGTCGGTATAGCCATCGCCGCCGTCCGCGCCGGCACCGCCTACCGGAATGGTGGCCGGGACGTAGAACAGGCGGCCGGCCGAGCCGTCGGTGATGCGGCCATCGGAGGTGTCGGTGTACATGCCATCGAACTTGATGAAGCCACCGAAGGTGAAGGTGGTGTTCGGCATCGCGCCGGAGACGATGGACTGCGACTGAATCGGCGCCTTGCCGGCCGGGGCCGTGGCCACCGAGGTGCGTACCTGGTCGATCTGCGTCTGGGCCTGGGTGACCTGGCCCTGGGTCTGGGTCAACTGCGACTGCTGCTGTTGCTGCGCATTGAGCAGCGCCTGGACCTGTGCCTCGAGCTGGGCCACACGGGCCTCCAACTCCTTCTCCTTCTTGGTGTCAGCCAATGCAACGCCAGGCAGCAGCAAGGCCATCGTCAGCGCAGCCGTCAGCGGCCGGCGCGACATCGAAGCGATGCGTGTGGTCATGTCCCTTCTCTCCCAGGAAGTCCGCGTCGTACACGGTTGGAACGTCCTTTCCCCGAGGACGTGGGCGCAGACTGCGCGTGCCCCATGAACGCAACCATTCGCCTTTGGTCGAAACGCATCTCACTTTAAGACCATGGTCTAACGGGCTTGCTGCGCTGCGCAAACCACTGATCGGTCAAACTTGTGGACGACGAAAAGGCTTGCCGGACCCCACCCCGGCTTGTCCATATCCACCGTGTTGAGGAGGTAGTTCCATGTCCGATCTGTACCCCGTCGATCCCGCATTCGCCAAGCAGGCCCTGGTGGATGCCGACACGTATGCGCGGGATTACCGCGCCTCGGTCGAGGATCCGGAGGCATTCTGGTCCAAGGCCGCCCAGCGGCTGGACTGGATGAAGCAGCCCACTCAGATCAAGGACGTGAGCTACGACCTGGAAGACTTCCGCATCAAGTGGTTCGCCGATGGCGAGCTCAACGCCAGCGTCAACTGCCTGGACCGGCAGCTGGACAAGCATGGCGACAAGATCGCGCTGTTGTTCGAGCGGGACAGTCCGGATTCGGAAAGCTACGGCGTCACCTATCGCGAACTGCACGCACGCGTATGCAAGCTGGCCAACGCGCTGCGCAGCCTGGGTGTGGTCAAGGGCGACCGGGTCACCATCTATTTGCCGATGATCCCCGATGCGGCCGTGGCGATGCTGGCCTGCGCGCGCATCGGCGCGGTGCACTCGGTGGTGTTCGGCGGCTTTGCGCCCAACTCCATCGCCGACCGGGTGATCGACTGTGGCAGCAAGCTGATCATCACCGCCGACGAGGGCCTGCGTGGCTCCAAGAAGATCCCGCTGAAAAGCAACGTCGATGCCGCGCTCAAGCTGCCGGGCACCAACAGCGTGGAGACCGTCCTGGTGGTCAAGCACACCGGCGGCGCGGTGGACATGCAGGCCCCGCGCGACCGCTGGTTTCGTGACGTGGTCGACAGCCAGCCGGCGACTTGCGAGCCGGAGCGCATGAACGCCGAGGACCCGCTGTTCATCCTGTACACCTCCGGCTCGACCGGCAAGCCCAAGGGCGTGCTGCACACCACCGGCGGCTATCTGCTGTGGGCGGCGTACACGCACGAGGTGGTGTTCGACCTCAAGCCCGACGACATCTACTGGTGCACGGCCGACGTGGGCTGGGTCACCGGCCACAGCTACATCGTCTACGGGCCACTGGCCAATGGCGCCACCTCGCTGATCTTCGAGGGCGTGCCCAACTACCCGGACAACTCGCGTTTCTGGCAGGTCGTGGACAAGCACCAGGTCACCCTGTTCTACACCGCGCCGACCGCGATCCGCGCCCTGATGCGCGACGGCGAGGCGCCGGTCAAGAAGACCTCGCGCAAGTCGCTGCGCCTGCTGGGCACGGTTGGCGAGCCGATCAACCCGGAGGCCTGGCGCTGGTACTACGAGGTGGTCGGCGACAGTCGCTGCCCGATCGTGGACACCTGGTGGCAGACCGAGACCGGGGGCCACATGATCACCCCGCTGCCCGGCGCCACCCCGCTCAAGCCCGGCTCGGCCACGGTGCCGTTCTTCGGCGTGCAGCCGGCGCTGGTCGATGCCAATGGCGCCGAGCTGGAGGGCGAGGCCGAGGGCAACCTCGTGATCAAGGATTCCTGGCCGGGCCAGATGCGCACGGTCTACGGTGACCACCAGCGCTTCATCGACACCTACTTCCGCACCTATCCGGGCACCTACTTCACCGGTGACGGCTGCCGCCGCGATGCCGATGGCTACTACTGGATCACCGGGCGGGTGGACGATGTGATCAACGTCTCCGGCCACCGCATCGGCACGGCCGAGGTGGAAAGCGCGCTGGTCTCCCACCCCAAGGTGGCCGAGGCGGCCGTGGTGGGCTTCCCGCACGACATCAAGGGCCAGGGCATCTACGCCTACGTCACCTTGGTGGCCGGCGAGCAGCCCAGCGAGGACCTGCACAAGGCGTTGATCGCCCACGTGCGCAAGGAAATCGGGCCGATCGCCTCACCCGACCACCTGCAGTGGGCGCCGGGCCTGCCCAAGACCCGCTCGGGCAAGATCATGCGCCGCATCCTGCGCAAGATCGCCGAGAACGCACCGGATCAGCTGGGCGACACCTCGACCCTGGCCGATCCCTCGGTGGTGGATTCGCTGGTGTCCGAGCGCAAGGTCCAGTAGGAGGCATGGGCACCGTGGCCAGTGACGCGTCGAAAGCCGATCGCCTGGTCTGGCACTATGCCAGCCGGGCCACGTACGAATCCCCGTCGCATGGGCGCGACGGGGAGACGCACCGGCACGACCCCCACACCACGATCCCCGCTTCCATGACCACACTGCTGATTGCCGACGACCATCCTCTGTTCCGGGAAGCCCTGCGCGGCGCCGTCCAGCGCGTGCTGCCCGGCGTGCACCTGCACGAGGCCGACAGCGTCGATGCGCTGTACACCCTGGTGGAGGCCAACCCCGACGCGGACCTGCTGCTGCTGGACCTCAACATGCCCGGCGCGCATGGCTTCAACGCCCTGGTCCACCTGCGCGCCCTGCATCCGCAGCTGCCCGTGGTGGTGGTCTCCGCGCGCGAGGAGCCGGCGGTCATGCGCCGGGCCCTGGACCACGGGGCCATGGGCTTCATCCCCAAGTCGGTCGATTCGGACACCATCGGCGAGGCCATCGGCCAGGTGCTCGATGGGGAGCGCTGGGCGCCGGAGGAAGCGCACAACGCGCCGGCCATCGGCCGCGACGAACACGAAGTCGCCCAACGCCTGCGCGACCTGACGCCCCAGCAGTTCCGCGTACTGCAGATGCTGGGCGCCGGCCGGCTCAACAAACAAATCGCCTACGACCTGGGCGTGTCCGAAGCCACCATCAAGGCGCACGTCACCGCGATCCTGCGCAAGCTTGGCGTCACCAATCGCACCCAGGCCGTGCTGATGGCCGGGCGCCTGTCGGTGGATCCCGATGGTCTGATCCCACCGCCGGAAGACCAGGAATAAGCGTTCCTTGGTGGGAGCCGCCATGGCGGCGATGACGTCTTGCCGAAAACGCCCTTCGCCGCCATGGCGGCTCCCACGAGGTCTGTGGTATGGATGATGCCGCCACCTACGCCGCACTGATCGACGAGGCCTTCGCCGACTACCACGCGCGCTATGCGCGCATCACCCCGTGCTTTGCGGGTACAGAGGCCGGGAACACGCCTGTGGGAGCCGCCATGGCGGCGATGATGCCCACCCGGAAACGCCCTTCGCCGCCGTGGCGGCTCCCACGAGGTCTGTGGCATGGATGATGCCGCCACCTACGCCGCGCTGATCGACGAGGCCTTCGCCGACTACCACGCGCGCTATGGGCGCATCACCCCGTGCTTTGCGGGTACAGAGGCCGGGAACGCGCCTGTGGGAGCCGCCATGGCGGCGATGATGCCCACCCGGAAACGCCCTTCGCCGCCGTGGCGGCTCCCACGAGGCCTGTGGCATGGATGATGCCGCCACCTACGCCGCGCTGATCGACGAGGCCTTCGCCGACTACCACGCGCGCTTTGCGCACATCACCCAGTGCTTTGCGGGCACAGAGACCGGGAACACGCCTGTGGGAGCCGCCATGGCGGCGATGAAATGTTCCTGGGAAAGCCCCTCGCCGCCATGGCGGCTCCCACGAGGTCTGGGGCATGGATGATGCCGCCACCTATGCCGTGCTGATCGACGAGGCCTTTGCCGACTACCACGCGCGCTTCGCGCACATCACCGGGCGCGCGAAGCTGCGCTTTGCGCAGCGCGACTGGAATGGCGCGCGCGACGATGCGGTCGAGCGCATCGCGCTCTACGACGCCTGTGTGGACGAATGCCGGCTGCGCCTGCAGGCGGTGATGGGCCCGCGCGCATTCGACCGCACGCTATGGCATGCCATCCGCGAGCGCTACGCGACGCTGATCGACGCGCAGATCGACCGCGAGTTGTACAAGACCTTCTACAACACGCTGACCCGGCGCTTCTTCCGCACCCAGGGCGTAGATGCGCAGGTGGAGTTTGTGGCGCTGGACATCGCGCCCACCGAGGCCATCACCCATCCCGTCGCCCGGCACAACTATCTGGTCTCGCAGACCCGGCCGGTGGACACCTTCGCCCGGCTGCTGGGCGACTACGTGTTCGCCGTGCCCTATGCGCACCAGGCGCGCTGCGCGGCCGCCATCGCCGTGCGCCTGCACGACGACCTGGCCGGCTGGGGCGAGCCGGTCCGCGCGGTAGAGCTGCTGGATACGGTGTTCTATCGCGAACGCCGCGCCTACCTGGTCGGCCGGGTACTGGGCGAGACGCGCTTTGCGCCGTGCATGATCGCGCTGATCCACGACGAGGCCGGCCTGCGCGTGGACGCGGTGCTGACCCGGCGCGCGGACGTGGCCCAGTTGTTCGGCATCTCACGGAGCTACTTCCATGCCGATCTGCCCACGGTCGGCGATGCGGTGGTGTTCCTGCGCACCTTGCTGCCGCACAAGCCCATCGACGAGCTGTACACCGTGCTGGGCCGCGCCAAGCAGGGCAAGACCGAGCGCTTCCGCACCTTCTACCACCACTTCGGCGATCACCCCGGCGAGCAGCTGGTGCAGGCCGAGGGCACACCCGGGCTGGTGATGGCAGTATTCACCCTGCCTAGCTATCCGTTGGTGTTCAAGCTGATCCGCGACCGCTTCGCCGAGACCAAGCAGGTCACCCGGCAGGAGGTGCAGGAGCGCTATGCACTGGTGTTCAACCGTGACCGGGTGGGGCGCCTGCTCGACGCGCAGCCGTATCGCGCGCTGCGCTTCCCGGTCGCGCGCTTCGCCCCGGCGCTGCTGGCCGAACTGCGTGACACCTGCGCTGGCAGCCTG
>Ga0222713_10001438_pt1 | contig 26728 bp, 28 predicted proteins | sample C33_649DmetaG_FD_165061 | JGI IMG/M metagenome (GOLD analysis project Ga0222713, IMG submission 165061) | Estuarine water microbial communities from San Francisco Bay, California, United States - C33_649D | ecosystem: Environmental > Aquatic > Marine > Unclassified | place: USA: California... | reverse complement strand
CAATGGCGAAAGCTCGCCACACGATCCAGCCAAACAGCAGGGCCAGTGTCGCCACGCCGGCAAATCCCAGCTCTTCGGCGATCACGGCCAGCAGGAAATCGGTGTGTGCCTCGGGCAGGTAAAACAGCTTTTCAACACTAGCGCCGAGACCTACGCCAAACCACTCGCCGCGACCGAATGCGATCAGCGCATGGGACAACTGGTAGCCCTTGCCATAGGGATCAGCCCAGGGATCCATGAAGCCGATCACGCGCTGCATGCGATAGGGGCTGGTCCAGATCAACAGCAGAAATCCGCAGAGAAGCATCACGATCAGGCCGGCGAACAGGCGCCAGTTCATGCCGCCGAGAAAAAGCATGCTCATCGCAATGACGGTGATTACCGCAAATGCACCGAAATCAGGTTCGAGCAGCAACAAGGCGCCGGTGAGCAGCATGACGCAGAACATCGGCATGAAACCCTTGCTCAGGCTGTGCATGTGCACCGCCTTGCGCACTGTGTAGTCGGCGGCATAGAGCACCGCGCACAGCTTCATCAGTTCCGATGGCTGCAGATTGATGACGAACAGCGACAGCCAGCGCCGGCTGCCGTTGACTTCCCGGCCGATGCCCGGCATCAGCACCAGGACCAGCAGCACCAGGCCGGCCATGAACAGGAACGGCGCCGCCTGCTGCCAGAGGCGCAGCGGAACCTGGAATACCATGGCCGCAGAAAATAGACTGATCAGGATGAACAGGCCGTGGCGGACCAGGAAGTGTGCCGAATTGCCGCCGCTACTGCGGCCAGCCTCGGCTATGGCGATCGATGCCGAATAAACCATCACCAGTCCGAACGACAGCAGCAGCAGGGTGACCCAGATCAACGCGCTGTCGTATTCGACATCCACGGGGCGCGGGCTGACCGCAGCGGAATACCGGCTCATGAACGCCTCCGCAGCCGTTCCACCGCAGCCGCAAACTGTTCTGCACGGTGTATGTAATTGCGGAACATGTCATAACTGGCGCAGGCAGGGGACAGCAGCACGGCATCACCGGCCGTGGCAGCCGCATAGGCACTTTCAACGGCAGCATCCATGTCCGCTGCATGCACCACGGGTGCCGCGTCGCCGATGGCCTCGGCAATGCGCGCTCCATCACGGCCGATGAGCACCACGGCACGCGCTTTGCCGCGAACAGCTGCAGCCAGCGGGGAGAAATCCTGTCCTTTGCCATCCCCGCCGGCGATCAGCACAACCGGGCTCGGCATCCCGGTGAGCGCTGCCACTGTGGCCCCCACATTGGTGCCCTTGGAGTCGTCGTAGAACGATATATTATTGATTATATTGATTTTTTTAACGCGGTGCGGCAATCCATCGAACCCCTGCCAGCCGCGCACGATGTCGGTATCGGACACATTCAGAGCCCGGCATAACGCGCCGGCCGCGAGCGCATTGGCGGCGTTGTGCAGACCGGTGACGCGCAGGCTGCCCATCGCAGCCATCCCGAGCGAACCACGCATCAGCGTCGCCCGATCATCCACGCCCCAGTCGTTTTCTGTCGGCGGCAGACCAAGTCCGAAGCTCGCCGCGTTCCGTCCATTCACCGCCATGCCCGCGCTCCAGCGATCATCGCGGTTGATGACTTGCAATCCATTGCCGGCAAAAATCCGCTGCTTCGCCGCGGCATATTCGGCAAGGCCGCTGTAACGGTCGAGATGATCCTCGGTCACGTTCAGCACCGTGGCCGCGCGCGGCCGCAATGAAATGGTGCTTTCCAGCTGGAAGCTCGACAGTTCGAGCACGACGGCACCGGGCATCGCCGCCCCGTCTTCGATTCCGGACCATGCATCGAGCACAGGCAGCCCGATATTGCCCGCCACCAGTGGCCGCAGCCCGCCCGCCTCGCAGATCGTCCCGGCCATGGCGGTCACCGTGCTCTTGCCGTTGGATCCGGTTATCGCGATCACCGGCGGCGCATCGGCACGTGCTGCAAGGGCCTGCGCAAACAATTCGATGTCGCCCACGACCGGCACCCCGCGCCGCGCCGCCTCTGCGATCGCCCCGCTGCGCCGGTCAACGCCCGGACTCACCGCCACGATGTCGGCACCGGCAACTTGCGCATCCGGCGCCACGCCCAGCGCCAGTGATGTGTCAGGAAATTCGCTTCTCAATCGTTCTGCAGATGGCGGCACTGTCCGGGTATCGGTGCCGCTTACCAGCGCACCGTGACGACTGGCCCAGCGCACCATCGACATCCCGGAGTCACCCAGACCGACCACGACCACGCGGGCACCCTTGAGCGCGCGCATCATTCGTCGCTCCCTGCCGCCATGGCGAATGCAGCCGCGCGTTTCCCGCCCGAGCCGGTAATACCGCCATCCTGCAAGTCGGCATATATGCGCATCAATCTGCATCTCATCTGAGCTTCAATGTTGAAAGCCCCACCAGGACCAGCATCATCGTGATGATCCAGAAACGAACTGGGCGGTTGTGGCTCCGGCCGCCGCATCGCGCAAACGCAATGCGGCTTGACCTGCTTCGCAGGTCAGCCTCCGCCCAAACCACGCCGTCGTTCGCTTTTCGATTCATCTATCTCAGCTTCAAAGTTGAGAGCCCGACGAGAACCAGCATCATCGTGATAATCCAGAAGCGAACGACGACCTGGTTTTCTTTCCAGCCCTTCAATTCGTAGTGATGGTGCAGCGGCGCCATGCGGAATATCCGCTTGCCGGTGAGCTTGAACGAAGCAACCTGCAGCATCACAGAGAGGGTTTCGACGACGAACACACCGCCCATGATGAAGAGCACGATTTCCTGGCGCACGATCACCGCGATCGTTCCCAGCGCAGCCCCCAGCGCCAGTGCGCCGACATCACCCATGAACACCTCAGCCGGGTAAGCGTTGAACCAGAGGAACGCCAGTCCCGCGCCGGCGATGGCGCCGCAGATCACGGTCAATTCGCCGGCGCCCGGGATGTACGGAAACCCGAGATACTTGGCGAAAACCACGTTGCCGGCGACATAGGCAAAAATCCCCAGTGCGCTGCCGATCATCACCGTCGGCATGATTGCAAGACCGTCGAGTCCGTCGGTCAGGTTGACCGCATTGCTCGTGCCGACGATGACGAAGTAGGTCATGACGATGAACCCGACCGCGCCCAGCGGATACGCAACCTGCTTGAAAAAGGGCACGATAAAAGCCGTTTGTGCCGGCAGATTGGACGAATAGGCAATAAAGAAGGCCGCGCTCAGGCCGATAACCGACTGCCAGAACAGCTTGGCCCTCGCCGACAGCCCTTTCGGATTGCGATGGACGACCTTGCGGTAATCGTCGACCCAGCCGATGGCGCCGAAACCAGCGGTCACTGCCAGCACTATCCAGACAAACCGGTTCTGCAGGTCGGCCCACAGCAGCGTGGTGACGAGTATTGCGACCAGTATCAGCGCACCACCCATCGTCGGCGTTCCCGCCTTGATCAGGTGGGTCTGCGGTCCGTCGTCACGCACGGCCTGGCCGATCTTGTACGCAGTGAGCTTGCGGATCAATGCCGGGCCTACAACAAAGGAAATAATCAGCGCCGTCAGGCAGGCCAGCACCGCCCGCAACGTGAGGTAGCCAAACACATTGAAAGCACGGACATACTGCTCCAGCCATTGCGAGAGGATCAGCAGCATCGACTGTCCTCCGCACTCCGGAGTTCACACCCCTCGACCACACGCTCCATCCGCATGAAGCGCGACCCTTTGACCAGAACCGTGGTCCGTGGAGCAAGCGCGCCCTGAACATCCGCCAGCAATTTCTCCACTTGCGGGTAATGCCTGGCGCCGGCACCGAATGCACGCACTGCGTGAACAGACTGCTCGCCTGTTGCGAACATCGCATCAACGCCGGCGTTACGCGCGTACTCGCCCATCTCGCGATGAAACTCCGTTCCCTGCTCGCCGACCTCGCCCATGTCGCCCAATACCAGGATCCTGCGGCCGGCCGACTTTGCCAGCACATCGATCGCGGCCCGCACCGAATCCGGATTGGCGTTATAGGTATCGTCAATCAGCGTCGCACCGCCGCGACCCGCCTTGACCTGCAGCCGGCCCTTGACGGCGGCAAATCCGGCCAGTCCCCTGGCACAGTCTTGCAGCGTTGCGCCAGCTGCGGTGGCGGCTGCAATCGCCGCCAGGGCGTTGCGCACGTTGTGCTCCCCGGCCAGCGGCAGTTCGAATTGGGCGTCGCCTTCCGGCGTGATTGCCGTAATTGCCGATGCTGTAGGTTTCAACTCGGATCGCGCATGAACTCGCGCGCTGTCCGTCAACCCGAAATCCCGTACCGCGTGTTTTCCCGCCGCAGCACGCCAGACACCGGCATGGGTGTCATCAGCGTTGAATACGGCGACACCCTGTCCCGACAATGCCCGGATCAGGGCCGCATGCTCTTCCGCCACATCTGCAACCGAACGCATGAACTCCTGGTGTTCACGCTGCGCATTGTTGATGACGGCAACGGTCGGCGCGACCAGTCGCGCAAGCTCCCGGGTTTCTCCGGGATGATTCATGCCGATCTCGACCACCGATACGCGATGCCCGGGACGCAGCGACAGCAGTGTCAGTGGCACACCGATGTGGTTGTTGAGGTTGCCCCGGGTGCAATGCACGCCGGCATCTCCGAAATGTGCGCGCAGGCAGGCCGCGATCATCTCCTTGACGGTGGTCTTCCCGTTTGATCCGACGACAGCGATCACCGGAATGGCAAACCGGCGCCGCCAGTGCGCCGCCAGGCTGCCGAGAGCCATGGTGGTATCGTCAACCACTGCGTGCGGTACTGCAGCCGGTATCGTTGCCTCACCGGCGCGGTCGATGATGGCGGCAACGGCGCCGGCGGCGACCGCCTGCCCGACAAAACGGTGTCCGTCGTGGTTCTCGCCCCTCAGCGCAACGAAAAGATCGCCTCGACCTATCGTCCGGCTGTCAGTGCAGACGCGCTCGAATCGCACGTCAGCACCGTTCATGTTGCCGCCGATTGCCTCCGCCGCCTGGGCCAGACTCATCACCTTGTTCTCCTGCCCAGTTCCGCGCGAACCACGGCGGAGTCGCTGTAACGGTGCCTGACTCCACGGATTTCCTGGTAGCGCTCGTGACCTTTGCCGGCTATCAACACCACGTCGTCGCGCCGGGCTTCCGCCACCGCCATGCGCACCGCGCTCTGCCGGTTCGTCACGCTCTCGCTTGCTCCGGTCACGCCTTCGGCGATGTCGGCAATGATCCGCTCCGGATCTTCGCTGCGGGGATTGTCGCTGGTAATGATCACCCGGTCGGCGTAGCGTGAAGCCACTGCACCCATCAAAGGGCGCTTGCCCCTGTCCCGGTCACCGCCGCAACCGAACACGCAGTACAGACGTCCGCGCGGTCCAGCGACGACGCGCAATGCCTGCAACACTTTCTCGAGTGCGTCTGGAGTGTGGGCGTAATCGACGATGATCAGCGGTGCGGAACCGCCGCCGTACCGTTCCGTACGCCCGGCAACCGGCACCACCTTTTCCAGTGCGGCGACCGAAAGCTCCAGGCTGACCTCGCTGGCCAGCAGGGTCGCCAGCGAACCCAGCAGGTTTGCGGCGTTGAAACCACCAATCAAGGGACTGCGCAGGGAGGCACGCCCCCAGGGCGATGAAATGTCAAACGACAGGCCGTCAATGCCCATGCGCAGATTGCGTCCTTCGACCGTCGGCATCCGCGTACGCATCTTGCGCAATTCGAAACCGTAGCCCAGCGGACGGGCACGATTATGTTTCCACTGCCGCGCCAGTTCGCGTCCAAAATCGTCATCCAGATTCAAAACCGCATGGGTCAGCGTCGGCCAGCGAAACAGCCTTGCCTTCGCCGCCTTGTAGCGCTGCATCGTGCCGTGGTAATCGAGATGATCGCGGCTCAGATTGGTCAGCAGTGCGACATCGAACTCGACGCCGGACAGCCGGTGCTGCGCCAAGCCGTGCGAGGACACTTCCATGCACACTCCACGGGCACCGGCGCGCACCATGCCGCGCATGCGCTGGTGCAACGTGACCGCATCAGGCGTGGTATTGATCGCCGCGTCCAGCTTTCCGGGGAACCCGCTGCCCAGTGTGCCGATCACGGCGCATTTGCGCCTTACCCGGGTCAGGGATTGAGCAATCCACTGGCTGCATGAAGTCTTGCCATTGGTGCCTGTAACACCGATGGTCCACAGCCGGGCGCTGGGCCTGCCGCAAAGCTCGCTGGCGATCTCGCCAGCTTTGCGCCGCAGATGCCTGATCCCGGCATTGGCGACTTTCCAGCGGGGATTCCACTCGAAACGCTCGCTGTCCCACAGCACGGATGTCGCTCCGGCCGCGATGGCCTGGGGAATGAAATCCCGGCCGTCACGGGACTCGCCCGGATAGGCGAGGAAAGTGTCTCCGGGCCTGATCGTGCGGCTGTCGATCGCAAGCCGGCGAATGCCAAGCCCGCTTACTGCCGCATGAACCTCTTGCAGGCGGACACCCATCACACCTCCTCCCTGACCAGCGGAACTTCTGCCGGTACCAGCACGGAGGACTTGCCCGGCGCATCGGGAGGAACACCGAGCATTCGCAATGTCCCTGCAGCCACCTGACTGAACACCGGCGCCGCCACTGCGCCGCCGTAATACTGACCAGCCGAGGGTTCGTCGATCATCACTGCAATCACCACCCGCGGGCGCGATGCAGGCGCCAGCCCGACGAAAGAGGAAACATAACGGTTGGCGGCATAGCTCTTGCCTTCAAGCTTGTGCGCCGTTCCGGTTTTTCCGGCTACCGTATAGCCGGGTATCTGCGCGCCGGGTGCAGTGCCTCCGGGCTGGGTGGCAAGCTCGAGCATGTGCCTGACGGCGCGCGCGGTATCGGCTGAAATCACCCGCGTGCCCGGCGCAGGCTTTTCGCTTGCCACCAGCGTAACCGGCCGCAGCATCCCGTCGGACGCGAAAACGGTGTATGACCGTGCCAGTTGCAGCAGCGAAACGGAAATGCCGTAGCCATAGGATATGGTGGCCTGCTCGATCGGCTTCCAGGTCCCGAACGCACGCAGGCGACCCGATACCTCGCCGGGAAAACCCGTTCGCGGCGAAATGCCGAATCCCGCGCTGTTGAATACGTTCCACAACACTTCAGAGGGCAACGCCAAACCCATTTTCGCGGTGCCCACGTTCGAGGACTTCTGGATCACCTGCGACACCGTCAACGCGCCCTGGGGATGGGCGTCGTGTATGGTGCGGTTGCCGATGGTCATTTTCCCCGGTGCAGTCTGGATCACGGTTTCGGGCTTGTACAGTCCAGCCTCGAGTGCCGCCGCTGCGGTAAATGGTTTCAGCGTCGACCCCGGCTCGAACAGGTCGGTCAGGACGCGATTGCGGGTGCGCCGTGCATCGTATTTGCGATTGTTCGGGTTGTACGTGGGCAGGTTTGCCATGGCGAGAATTTCGCCGCTCTCTGCATCCAGCACGACGATGCCACCGGCCTTGGCGCGGTTGGCTGTCACTGCTGTCTTGAGCTCACGAAACGCCAGATACTGGATACGCGCGTCGATCGATAATTTGAGTTTCTGGCCGTTCTGCGGCACGCGTATGCTCTCGACGTCCTCGACAATGCGTCCCAGGCGATCCTTGATCACCCGGCGGCTGCCGGGTTTACCGGCCAGTGTTTCTTCGAACGCCAGCTCCAGCGCTTCCTGGCCTTTGTCGTCCACGCCGGTGAATCCAACCACGTGCGCCATCACTTCGCCGGCAGGGTAATAACGACGATGCTCGCGCTGCAGAAATACGCCGGGAATACCCAGCTGGACCACCTGCTCGGCCTGCTCCGGCGGCAACTGGCGCTTGAGGTAAACAAATTCCCGATTGGTATCGGCGAGCCGCGACCGCAGCTCCTCGTTGCTGATGCCCAGCAACTTTGCCAGTTTCCGCATATCGCCGGGCTCGGCTTCGACGTCCGCCGGACTGGCAGCCACCGATTCCACCGGGGTCGAAATGGCCAGCGGTTCGTTGTTGCGGTCGACGATCATGCCGCGGCTGGCGCCGATTTCGATGACACGCGAATAACGTGACGCGCCCTTGCGCTGCAGAAAATCCTTGTTCATCGCCTGCAACCAGAGCGCGCGTCCGGTCAGACCGATGAACCAGGCAGCAATCACCAGCAGCAGCAGATTGGCGCGCCAGCGCGGCAAACCCGGTACGGCGCCGCGATCCGCTTCGGGTTTCATCGGCCTCCCTCCGCACCAGGCAGGGTTACCACCTCAACTCGTCCGGCGGGGGGCAGACGCATGTTCAATTCGCGCGTGGCCATGCGTTCGACGCGACTGTGCGTAGCCCACGTGCCCTGTTCGAGTTGTAGCTGCCCCCATTCAATATCCAGTTGCTTGGTTCTGGCCTGCTCGCGCTGCAGTTCCACGTACAGTTTTCTCGCCTTGTGCTGTGAGGCCACAGTGGCAAGACCGCATGCAACCAGCAGGATCAGGAGGATGAACGTCAACCGATGCGTCATTGCAGTGGAACGTCAGTCCGCTCGGCAACACGCATCACGGCACTGCGTGCGCGGGGATTCGCTCCGACTTCCGCGGCAGAGGGCCGCCGGGCCCTGCCGATCAGCCGCAGCAGTGGCTGGGGCAAATCACGAGCCCGGACCGGCAGTCGCTCCGGTACAGCACCAACCCGTGTTTGTCCGCGCATGAAACGCTTGACGATGCGGTCCTCCAGGGAATGGAAGCTGATGACCACCAGCCGGGCGCCCGGCCTGAGCAGCTCCATGCACCGGGGGAGCACTATCGATAGCTCCTCAAGCTCCTGATTGATGTGAATCCGTAAAGCCTGAAACGTGCGCGTCGCCGGATCCTGGCGTGGCTCGCGCGCGGGAACGGCTTCTGCCACGAGCGCGGCAAGTTTTCGTGTGGTGTCAACAGGTCCCCGCGACCTAGCCGCAACAATCGCTGCTGCAATCTGTTTAGCAAACCGTTCTTCGCCATAGTCCCTGATGACCTCCCTGATTTCTGTTTCTTCCGCCACGGCAAGCCATTCCGCGGCACTGATGCCGTGAGCCGGATCCATGCGCATGTCGAGCGGCGCATCGTGCCGGAAGCTGAAACCGCGACTGGCGTCATCCAGTTGCGGCGACGACACGCCAAGATCAAGCAACACGCCATCCACTCCGGTTACGCCCTGCGCACGAACCTCATCCGCCATGCGGCTGAACGGACAATGCAGCACCTGGAACCGCGGATCGGTCACCGCGCGTCCCGCCTGCACTGCGTCCGGATCGCGATCAAGCGCAATCAGCCGCCCTCCTCTGCCCAGCCGCTGCAAAATCAGCCGGCTGTGTCCGCCCCTGCCAAACGTGCCATCGACGTAAATGCCGTCGCTGCGTACGTTCAGTGCCTCCAGCGCTTCTTCCGCGAGTACCGCGGCATGACCGCCGGTGGTCACAAAGAGAAATCCTCCAGCTCACTCGGCAAACCTTCGGCTCCGAAACCGCCGGCGTTGTCGATCAGTTGCTCCCAACGCTCTGCATTCCACAATTCGAATTTGCGCCCCTGGCCGACCAGCACCACGCTTTTGTCCAGTTGCGCAAAACGGCGCAATTCGGGTGTGACCAGCACGCGACCGGCACCATCCATGTCGACATCCACGGCAAAACCGATCAGCCGACGCTGCAGTTCGCGCACGCGCGGATCGAGATTCGAAAGACCTTCAAGTTTTTGCTGGATGATTTCCCAGTCGGGCAGCGGATAGATCAGCAGGCAGCGATCGGCATCCGCGGTGATCACCAGATGGCCCGCGCAGCGCTCGAGCAGCGTGTCGCGATGACGCGCCGGTATGGCGAGCCTGCCCTTGCTGTCGAGATTGAGTTGCGCGACGCCCCGAAACACGTGATCTCCCGTTACTTGCGGGAGAGACCGGCCACCGACATCGGCAGAGATTTCTCCCACTTTCTACCACTTCATCCCACTATAAATAAACGGGCTGGGGCGGTCAAGGGTCGAATTGCCAATTTCCTTTTTAATCACAATAACTTACGGCATCTTATTGACCTTCGGTTTGATCATTTTTTTCAAAAGAAATAATTTAATAAAAACAATAGGATATAGCGCGTACTGAAAGTAGCGCATTAAGTAAATATGCTTAAAAATCAGGCAATTACGCCGCAAAGGGCGCTCTGCGGCCGCTGGCGGACGGGTCAAAACGTCCAAAAAGAAAGTGAAGCTGGCCGGTAAGCCGGGTTCTGTCGTGGACAGCCATTCCTCTGGGCCGCACATCGCTGTACGGCTCAAGCCACCTACCCGCAAGCTCGGCGGGACGCGTCATCGCTTGCCTATTCGGTGTTGCTCCGGGTGGAGGTTACCGCGTTTCACCCCGCCGGATTTGCATCCGGCGGACTCGTCTCTGTGGCCCTGTTCCTCGCCTCACGGCGGACGGGTGTTACCCGTCACCCTACCCTGTGGAGCCCGGACTTTCCTCTGTGCGTGGCACGGGCGGGTTGCCCCATCCGGTTTGTTCCATGCACAGCGGCTGCCTGGCCAGCTTCACCGCGCATTCTATCATTGCGGCCGGCGGCACCGGCCCGCAGGGCACAGCTTCAACAGCCCGGCCGCGCGCGCACGGCATCGAGCAGACGGTGCAGATGATGATCGTGCACGCCCAGTGAATCGAGATGGCGCAACGTGTTCACCAGGTAATCGACATTGGGGCCGCGCTCTCCGCAGCACGACGCAATGATTTTCGCTGCAGCGTCGAGTTCCAGGCGACCGGCGTAGCCTTCGTGACGGCGATTGGCGATGAATGCCAGCGCGGTGCGGCGTCTGGTTCCCGTCCATACCGGCAGCAGCCGCGGCACATAGACGCGGCGGCGCATCTCGCGCAGCCACAGTGCTTCCAGGGCCGCCGGAACTTCGCACTTTTTGATCCGGTAAACCGTGCCCTTGCAGGCTCCGCCGCGGTCCAGCCCGAGTACCAGGCCGGGCGCTCCCGGCGTGCCGCGGTAGCGGTTCGAATAAATACAAAACGTGCGGTGATAGCCGCGCAGCAGCGCCGGCGCTGCTTCGGCAAATGGGAACGGTGGATCCCACATCAACGAGCCGTAGGTGTAGACCCACAGATCGCCGCGCGGCAGTTCGAGCTGACTGTAGTGATACGAATCGTGATGCGGCAGCGGATCAAATCCGCCGCTGCCGGGTCGCCGCGGTTCGCGCACGCTCAAGAGCTGGCGATCCTCCATGCCACGCTCGCACCCGCCCGCAACGGTACCAGCGTATCCGCGCCGAAGCGCACGCTGGCCGGAACCGGCCAAGCCACCTCCTCCAACCGGATCTTTTCGGTATTGCGCGACAGACCGTAAAAATCGGCCCCATAGTGACTGGCAAATCCCTCGAGCCGGTCCAGTGCTTTGGCCGCAGCAAACACCTCGGCGTAAAGCTCGATGCCGGCATGCGCGGTATAAACACCGGCGCAACCGCAGTCATTCTCCTTGGTATGACGCGCATGGGGCGCGCTGTCGGTCCCGAGGAAAAATTTCGGATTGCCGCCGGTCGCCGCAGCCACCAGCGCTTCACGGTGAATCTCGCGCTTCAGGATCGGCAGGCAGTACAAGTGCGGACGCACGCCGCCCGCAAACAGGGCGTTACGGCTCATCAGCAGATGCTGCGGCGTCAGCGTTGCCGCAACCCGCGCCGGCGCGGAGGTGACAAAAGCCACCGCCTCGCGCGTGGTGATGTGCTCCATCACCACCTTCAGCCCCTGGAAGCGTTCCACCAGCGGCGCCAGCGTGCGTTCGATGAACACACGCTCGCGGTCGAACACATCCACCGCGGAATCGGTGACCTCACCGTGCACCAGCAGCGGCATGCCGGCTTTTTCCATCGCGCCGAGCACGCCATGGCATTTTTCGATCGCAGTCACACCTGCATCGGAATTTGTGGTCGCACCCGCCGGATAATATTTCACCGCATGAACGGCTCCACTGGCGCGCGCCTTGGCAATTTCCTCAGGGCGGGTGTTGTCGGTCAGATAAAGCGTCATCAGCGGCTCGAAGCGGCTGCCAGCCGGCACTGCTTCGAGTATCCGGCCGCGGTAGGCCAGTGCCATTTCTGTGGTGGTCACCGGCGGCTTCAGATTGGGCATGACGATGGCACGCGCAAAACGCGCTGCGGTGTGCGGCAATACGTCGCGCATCGCGGCGCCATCGCGCAGATGCAGGTGCCAGTCATCGGGACGGGTAATGGTGACGGTATTCATCGGGTCCGCAAAATGAGGGATAACGCGTTGATGTTAATCGCTGCACAGCCTACAGTAAAACCATGGGCACGCAGGCACCGTTCAGGCGCCGCCCTTGAGCTCCAGCGCCATCCGGTACAGGTCGTTGCGGTTTCCCCCCGTCAGCTTGACAGCGAGGGCCACCGCCTGCTTCAGCGGCAGTTCCTCCAGCAGCGTTTTCAGCACGGATTCCGCATCCGCAGAACCGCTGCCGGGTGTTTCCGCAGCGCCCTCAACCAGCAGCACGAATTCGCCGCGCCTGTGGTTCTCGTCCGCCTGCAGCCACTCCACGGCCTCGCCCAGCCGGCATCGATGCACGGACTCGTGGACCTTGGTCAGTTCCCGCGCGATGACGATGTCGCGGTCGGCACCGAATGCTTCACACATGTCGGCAACGCTGTCGACGACCCGGTGCGGCGCCTCGTAAAACACCAGCAGAGCGCCCTGCATTTTCAGGTCCGCCAGCACACGCCGGCGTTCGCTGCCGCGCGCCGGCAGGAATCCGCAGAACAGGTAACGGCTGGCATCGAAACCGCTGACCGAGAGTATCGCGGCAGCGGCATTCGCCCCCGGCACGGGTACAACTGCATACCCGGCTTCGCGAACCGCGGCGACTACGCGCGCGCCGGGGTCGGCGATTGCCGGCGTGCCGGCATCGCTGACCAGCGCCACCGACTTGCCCTCCGCCAGCAGGGCAACCACCCGTTCGGCCGCGCGCCGCTCGTTGTGCTCGTGCACGGCAATCAGTCCCGCAGATATGCCGTGGCGATTGAGCAGCTTGGCCGTGACTCTTGTATCTTCGGCGGCAACAACGTCCACCGATCTCAGCACGTCAAGAGCGCGCAACGTGACGTCGGACAGATTTCCGATCGGTGTGGCGACTACATATAATGTCGACTTTACCGCTTTAGCTGCCCTGTTTTCCGCCATCGGATTCGCTGAATGATTCATCTTCTGCCGCGTATAGCCGCTCTGGCCCTGCCGCTGTGCCTACTATACGGAGCCTCAGCCGCTGTTGCCAGCGAAGCCCCTGCGACGCCGGTCGCCGGCATTGCGCAGGCGCCGCATATCGCCCTGCTGCTGCCCACCCGCTCGAAGCTTTACGGCAGACATGCCGAGGCTTTGCGTGACGGCTTCCTCGCAGCGAGGGACAGGGACCGGCAACTGCTCCCGGTACGCGAATATGCCGTCTCCGAGGAGGTAGGCAATGTACTGGAAGGTTATCGTACGGCGGTCGCCGGTGGTGCACAGGTGGTGGTGGGTCCGTTGACGCGTGATGCCGTAACCGCGCTCGCCCTTGGCGAGCCGGTACCGGTGCCGACACTGGCTCTCAACGTCCCCGACCATACCGGACGTTCCCCGCCCAATCTGTACGCGGTCAGCCTACAGGTGGAGACCGAAGCGCAACAGGCCGCACAACTGGCATGGAATGACGGCCAGCGCAGCGCCATCATTGTCGCCGGCAGTGGCCCCGTACAGATCCGCATGCGCTCGGCATTCAGCAGTGAATTCGTCCGACTGGGCGGAAAAATTCTTGCCGAACAGCCGTTTTCCACGGATCCGGAGAAATTGCGGTCGCTGGCAAACGAAAATACCGACATGTATTTTCTGGCCCTGACCCACACCGAGGCCCGCACCGCCCGTTCCTATCTGGGTGCGACTCCGATTTACGCAACCTCCAGCGTGCATGCCGGCGATCTGGGTCCTCTGGCGGGTTTTGATCTTGCCGGCATCACTTTTGTCGAAATGCCCTGGCTGCTTGAACCCAATCATGCGGCGGTCATGATTTACCCGCGCGGAGCGGCGCGCAGCATTGACCTGGAGCGGCTGTATGCACTGGGCATCGATGCCTGGCGCATCGCGCAACTGCTGCTCACGGGCGCCCGCGATATCAGACTGGATGGCGTTACCGGGCAACTGTCGCTGGAACCCGACGGCCGGATCCTGCGCAGGCTTTCTCCGGGTCGCTATGTCGACGGACGGCCACAACCGGCAACAGCACGCCCGGCCAGACGTGAACCCCCGCGGTGAGCAGGCTGAAACCCTTGCTGCAGCCTTCCTCGTCAAACAGGGGCTGGTAATCCTCAGCCGGAATTACAGTTGCCGATTCGGTGAAATCGATCTCATCGCCAGAGACGGCGATACAGTGATATTCGTGGAGGTACGCAGCCGCGCGGATACGGCTTTCGGGGGTGCGGCGGCAAGCATCACCGCCGCAAAACGTGAAAAACTGCTGAAAACCGCGCGCCACTATCTCGCCGGACTGCCCCGCCTTCCTCCCTGCCGTTTTGATGCAGTCCTGCTGAGCGGAAATCCGCCGCAGCTTGAATGGTTACGCAATGCCATCGAGGATTAGCAAACAATGAACATGTTGAGAGTACAATAGTCAGCCATGGACCTGATACGCCGCATCAGCGAAAATTTTTCCGAAAGTGCCCATCTCAAACTGCAAAGCATGGATGCCTTGGCGGCACCCATCGCGGCAGGCATCCAGAGCATGGTGCGCTGCCTGCAGGCGGACGGCAAGATACTGGCCTGCGGCAACGGCGGCTCGGCCGCGGATGCCCAGCATTTCTCTGCGGAACTGCTGAACCGTTTCGAGGTCGAACGTCCCGGGTTGGCCGCGATGGCGCTGACCACCGACAGTTCCACGCTCACATCGATTGCCAATGATTACGACTACAACCAGGTCTTTTCGAAACAGGTGCGTGCGCTGGGGCATGCCGGCGACGTACTGCTGGCGATCTCGACCAGCGGCAACTCACCCAATGTCGTTTCCGCAATTGCGGCGGCACACGAATGCGACATGCGGGTGGTCGCGTTGACCGGGCGTAACGGCGGCAAGATGGGTGAAATACTGAGGCCGGACGATGTACACATCTGCGTCCCGGCTACAAGCACCGCGCGCATCCAGGAAGTGCATTTGCTGACCCTGCACTGCCTCTGCGACGGTATTGATTGTCTACTTCTGGGAGTTGAATAAATGCGGAAATTCATTGCCGTAGGATGCGTTGCCCTGTTTCCATTCATCTCGGGTTGCACCGCAGTTGCCATCGGCGGAGCCGCGGCAACCGGTGTAATACTGGCCGAGGACCGCCGGACTGTCGGCGCCGTTACCGAGGACCAGGGCATCGAACTGAAGGCGGCAAGCAGGATCGAGGAAAAGGTCAAGGATGCCCATATCAACGTCACCAGCTACAACCGGGCAGTGCTGCTGAGCGGCGAAGTGCCCAGCGAAGCGGCGAAAGCCGATGCCGAACGCATCACCCGCGCCGTCGAAAACGTCCGCAGCGTTTTCAATGAGCTGCAGGTCGCCGGCAACAGTTCCTTGCAGGCGCGCACCAATGACGCGGTACTGACTTCCAAGGTCAAGGCGCGCTTTGTCGACGCCGGCAAGTTCAGCCCGCTGCACGTCAAGGTGGTCAGCGAAAACGGCACCGTTTACCTGATGGGACTGGTGAAGCGGCAGGAAGCCACTGACGCCACCGAAGTGGCGCGTACCACCGGCGGGGTGCGCAAGGTAGTTCGTGTTTTCGAATACCTCGACTAAAATATCAATTTAAACAACAGGTTATTGCGTCACCGGGGCGCCTGCGGGCGCCCTTGGCGTTTCAGCCAGCGCATCAGCCTACCTATGCCGGGCAATTTTTCGTAAACCTCTTCCGCCGCATCCCAATAATCCCGGTGCAGCTTCACCAGCCCTGCGTCATCAAACATCAGCAGGCTTGCGCCGTGGATGTGTTGCGTAATGTGCGGCCGCCAACGGCGAAATCGGAACTCGAAGTCCCAGGTCAGCAACACGCGAGGCGCATCGACCACACGATCTCTTACGTAAAACCGCGGGGCCTCGAGCTGGGCAAACATGTGCCGGAAAATCACCTGCAGCTCATCCCGGCCCTGAACGTCATTGAACGGGTCCCTGAACCGGCAATCCTCTGCATAAAACCGTACCAGATCGTCCAGCGACTCCGGCGTCAGCGTCTCGAAAAACCGCACCAGCGCGTCCACCCTATCGTGCATTACAGACCCGTCCCCTTGCGCACCAGCGCAAAATACCAGCGGTACGGCAGCAGTCGCAACAGTTTCAGCCAAAGCGTAAAACGCCGCGGAAAATGGATTTCGAAACGCCCCCGCTCCAGGCCCGAGATGATCTCGCGCGCAGCCTCGTCGGCGCTGATCAGCGCCGGCATCGGAAACGTGTTCTTGTCGGTGAGCGGCGTTTTGACGAACCCCGGATTGATGACATGGACGCCGATGCCGCGAGGCGCCAGGTCCAGATACAGCGTCTCCGCGAGGTTGATCAGCGCGGCCTTGGTGGCCCCGTAAACCAGTGCCGTCGGCAGTCCGCCGTACCCGGCCACGCTGGACACCACTCCCACGCCGCCTGATTTCTGCGCGAGAAGTTGCGCAATCGCCGGCGGCAGACAGTTGAGCACGCCGTTCAAATTGACGTCGACGAGCCGGCGCGCCGCCCCGGCGTCCAGTTCCCACGCACGCACCGGGCGGTGCGTGCCGGCGCACAAGAGCACGAGGTCGATACCGCCCCATGCGGCAACGATCCGCTGAAGCACCGGCGCGACAGCGGCCGCATCGGTCACATCCAGCGGTGCAGCCAGCGCGGCGGCAGGATGCATGGCCGCCATGCACTCGAGATCGTCAGCGCTGCGCGCGGACAAAGCTACGCGCGCGCCACGCGCGAGCAGGTGACGCGCAACGGCGGCTCCGATACCGCTGGAGGCCCCGGTGATCCAGACACGCATACCCCGCCAGCCGCGGATGGGCGCATTCAGGCTCATGGGCGCTTGCGGAACGTCAACGTGACTTCGCCCAGGTAGACCCCGAACTTGCTCATCGCCGAGCGATTGAGCATGACGCGGTCGTCCATCAGGTACATCCAGTCGTCGAAATCAACCTTCCAGGTCCTGCCGTCGACCTCGAGATTCAGAACATATTGCCACCGCAACGCGTTGCCATGGGCGAGACCACGCGCCTCGCCCACCACGTCCGCCGCCGTGCCCGTGTAGCGGTGTTCATCCAGCTTGGTGATGGTCCAGACGCGGCGACTCGTACTGCCGTCCGAATAATCGAAGTGCTCGTCAAGCGTGCCGACATTGCCTTTCCAGCTCGCATCTATGCGCACCGTGAAACGCTTGACCACCTTGCCGCTGCGGTCCTGGAACATGCCCCAGGCATCGATGGTGCCGTCAAAATAGCGCTGCAGGTCGAGCTGCGGACGCTGATCGCTGTAATGCTCGACCGGCACCGCACTGCAGCCGCTGAGCGCCAGCATCACAAGCAACAGGAACAGGCGAAAACCCTTCATGTCACCACTCCTTTCAGGGTGCCCGCGCGCACCGGCTCGGGCGCGGCAAACCACAACAGGGTCACTGCGGCGAGTTTTATCAGGCAGGGCAGCAATGCATAAACCCAGGGCAGCGCCGACCCCGCGGCTGCAGTCATACCCGGGACATATCCGAGGACCTGCAGCAACGGCAGCGCAATGCCCGCGGCCAGCGCCAGCGCCAGCTTTTCCAGCAAATGCCAGGCGCCGAAATAGGCGCCGTCCGGACGCTCCTGCGCCGACTCATCCTCATCGATCACATCCGCCAGCATCGATGCCGGCAACGCCAGGTCGGCACCGAATGCGAGACCGGACAACACGCACACCACTGCAAACGCGACCACGTCGCCAGGCCCGAGGAAGTACGCCCACACGAAGGCCGCGATCGCCAGCATCATCGCCAGCAGCCACGCGCGCACCTTGCCCGCCGCCGCCGCGATGCGCACCCAGACCGGCATGCCCGCAGCACCGGACACGAAATACAGCACCAGAAACAGCGCGGTGAGATCCGCACGCTGCAGCACATCCGCGACGTAGAACAGCACCAGCGTCGCCGGGATCGCCGCAGCGACGCCGTTGACCAGGAATATTCCAGCCAGCCGCCGGAAGCGGCGATTGCGCAGCGGCTGCAGCAGGTTTTCGAGCCGCAGCTTTTGCGCGCCGCGCAGCGGTGGTGCCTGCGGCCCCGCCAGTACGGTAACCGCAACCGCTGCCAGCAGCAGCGGCGCAAACAGCACGCTGAACCAGCCCATGCCGGCGGCAGCGCCATGACGCTGCGTGAGCAACTCCGGCAGAGCGGCCGCCACCAACACGCCCGCTAGTGCCGCCACGCCGCGCGCCGCCGTAACAAGCGTGCGCTCCGCATAATCGCGCGACAGGGCACTGCCCAAGGCGAAATAGCTGATGCTGGCAGCGCTCAGCCCCAGATAAACCAGCACCAGCGACACCGCGAGCCAAGACACCAACCCGATGCCGTTCGCCGGCGGATGAAACAACAGGTACATGCCAGCGGCCACAACGGGCACGGCTGCCGCGAGCATCGCCTTGCGGCCGCCCCAGCGCGCAGGCACCCGGTCAGCGAGCAGCCCGAGCAACGGATCGCTGACTGCATCGAGCACGCGCACAGCAAGCAGCAATGCCCCGATCAGCGCCAGATCAAGGCCGAGGCCGGCATAGAACTTCGGCGCATGCACATAAACCGGCAGCGCAGCCGCTGCCAGCGGGAGGCCAGCCGCCGCATAGGCAACCAGCTCGCGCCTAGTGAGCGTGTTCATTGCGGCCGAGCAGGGCCATGCGCAGTTCCGGCTTCTGCGTGCGCGGATCAAGCCAGATCGCGAAAAAGCCCCGCGCGAACTCCGGATCGTCGATGGCGCCGAGGTAAGCATCGGCGGAGTAGAACGCCGCGCCCTGCTGCGGCCGGTAGACTCCGATCAGCCGGCTGCCCGGCGCGACATCGGGGAAGATACGCCGCATGGCGTCGCCCCAGCGTCGGCGCGAATCGTCATCGCCAATGCCCAGGCGGCGCATCTCGTCGACACTGGTTTCCGCGAGCTGGGCCCCGCTGATGCGGCGTGCATAACGAATGTCCAGCGCATACGGTGCCTGCACCTGCCAGCGGCCCGAACGCGTCCACAAGGCCGCGTCGTACACATGAAAACCCCACCAGCGCAGCGTCCCCTGGCCGACGATGCGGCAGGTTTCCAGGGCTCGGCAGGCCGCGGCAGGCAGCTCCGTTGCCGCAGTAGCAGCGGGTGGCACGAGGAGCGCCACGGCAATGAGCAGCACGCGCTCAAGCATGGGTCAGCACCGCCTGCACCACATCGGTCGCACGCGCGCGGAATCCGGCTTCGCAGTACGCGAGATAAAACCGCCAAGTGCGCATGAAACGTTCGTCAAAGCCCTGGTCGCGCACCTTCTGCGCCACGGCGTTAAAACGCACGTGCCAGCGCCGCAGGGTCTCAGCGTAATCGAGCCCGAATCCATGCATCCCCGTGACGGCCAGCCCCTGCGCTGCGGCTTGCTGCCGCAACCGGCCCGGTGAAGGCAGCATGCCGCCAGGGAAGATGTACTGCTGAATGAAATCGGTGCCCCTGCGGTAGCGCTCGAACTTCTCCTCGGCAATGGTGATCGACTGCACCAGTGCACGGCCGCCGGGACGCAGGCGATTGCGCAGCACGGCAAAGTAGTCCGGCCAGTACCGTTCGCCGACGGCCTCGAACATTTCAATCGAAACGACGTGATCGAACTGTCCCTCGAGGTCGCGATAATCCACCAGCCGCAGATCAACACGGTCCTGCAGGCCGGCGGCAGCGATGCGACGCTGCGCGTAGGCCAGCTGGGATGGTGAAATGGTCACGCCCGTAATTCGGCATCCCGCGCGCGCGGCAAATTTGGCAAATCCGCCCCAGCCGCAACCGATCTCGAGGATATGATCGCCGGGCTGCGCATCGAGCACGCGCAGGATGCGCGCATATTTCCCCTGCTGCGCCTGCTCCAGGCTGCGCGCCGCGTCGCCTTCGAACAGGGCCGAAGAATAGGTCATCGATGAATCCAGCCACAGGCTGTAGAAATCGTTGCCGAGGTCGTAATGGGCTTCGATGTTTCTGCGGCTGCCGCGGCGGGAATTCCCGCGCAGCAGGTGACGCAACCGATAAGCCAGCGTCGCCCACCAGCGGCCGTGGATCGCCTGCTCGACTGCCTGCTCGTTCAGCGCGCCCAGCAACAGCAACTGCATGAGATCGGTGGAGTCGGCACGGTCTTCGATGAAAGCTTCGGCAAAGCCGATGTCGCCACGACTGAGCAGGTCGCTGCACACCTTCCAGTCCTTGAGCTGCAGATCGGCATGCGGGCCGCTGCGCTTGCCCGTAAAGGACAGCTTCCGTCCGTCGGGACAGTACACCTCGATGCTGCCGCACTGCAGTTGCGACAGCATGCGGAACAGCCAGCGTGCAGCGGCCGGTTCGGTCCGGGCGTGGCCCGGATGGGTTATTGCATTGTTCATGAAGTCGTTTCCTCTGCCGGAGGTTGTGGTTTGGAATGAAAGGGCACGCGCTTCAGCCACAGGCGCAGCGCCTGGTAATGGATGCGCAGGATCACGCCCAGCGTCATCCACGGGTAGCGGAAAAACGCCCATGCCAGCCCCGCGCTGCCCAGGATCGAAGCGCTACCGCCGATCGCGGTCATCAGCTGCTCACCTTCGGCAGTGCTGTAGTCGATGCGGAAATTGCAATGCACCGCGGCGTCATTGAAACGAAAGCGGTACTGCCCGCTGACCGGGAAAAACGGCGACACGTGAAACACCTTGTGCGCGGTCAGCCAATCGCCGGGAGCGATCGGCCGGCCGTCGGGGTGCGCAACCAGGTAATTGTGACGTTCCCCAAAGGTATTGCTGACCTCGGCCAGCACGGCACGCAAGCGGTCCGCGCGATCGTGGCACAGCCAGAAACTGACGGGGTTGAACACATACCCGAGCACGCGCGGAAACGTCTGCAGCCAGACCGCACCGTCGGCGCTTTCCAGGCCATGTCGCACAAGGAGACTGCGTATCCACGGCAGCAATGCGCTGCCGTCGCGCGGACCGTGATCGGCATCATGAAAGCTGAACAGGTTCCAGCGGTTGTGCGAGAACAGCCGCGGCCAGCGCTGTGGCAGCTGATCGACGCGCACCCGGAGGTAGAACACGCCGTAACGAAACGCGTGCGCAACCGGCGCAAGCCGCCGGTGCAGCACCGTACCGTGGTAAAGCAGGGCCTGCGCGTCGCTCATGCGGCCGCCTTCAGCGCAGGCGAGTCCAAGACCGCGTGCGGCTGCCAGGGCGCGGCCACGCCCAGGCCTGCGGCCACAGCCATGCCGGCCTTGAGGCCGTCCTCATGAAAACCATAGCCCGCCCAGGCGCCGCAGAACCAGGTATTGCGGCGACCCTGCAATTGCGGCAACCGCGCCTGCGCGGAGATTGCCGCGCGATCGAACACGGGATGGGCATAGGTGTAGCGATCGATGACGGTTTCGCTGCGCGGCTGCTGTCCCGGGTTCAATGTCACCACCACCGGCTGCGTGAACGGCAACGGCTGCAGCATGTTGATCAGGTAGCTGACGCCGACGGGACGACCCGCCGGCGCGGCGCGCTCCGCGTGGTAGTTCCAAGCCGACCACGCCGACCGCTTCCGCGGCAGGAAGCTGCGGTCGCTATGCAGGATCACCTCATTGTCCTGGTAGCGGATCGCCCCGAGTACCGCGCGTTCAGACTCATCGGCATCGGCGAGCAGGCACAAAGCCTGGTCGCTGTGGCAGGCCAGGATCACGTCATCGAAAGACTCGACCGTGCCGGAGCGCAACCGCAGCGCGACGCGACCCGGTTGCCGCGCAATGCCGGTGACCGGCGTATTGAGGCGGATGTCGGGAATACCCTCGGCCATGCGGGCGACATAGCTGCGCGAACCACCGACCACCGTGCGCCACTGCGGCCGGTCGCTGATCTGCAGCAGACCATGATTGGCGCAGAAGGCAAGAAAAGTCTGCGCCGGATAGTCAAGCATCGTCGCGGTCGGACACGACCAGATTGCGCCGGCCATCGGCAGCAGGTACCAGTCGCAGAACGCGCGACCGTAGCGACCAGCGTCGAGGAAGTCTCCCAGAGAGCCGGCAGCGCCCTGCCCGGCTCGCGCGATTACCGTGGCCGCGCGGTTGAAGCGTGCAATGTCCGCGAGCATGCCCCAGAAAGCGGGACGCACAAGATTACGCCGCTGCGCGAACAGGGTCGACACGCTGCTCCCGGCCCATTCGAGATTCTCCGCCTCGATCCGCACCGAAAACGACATGTCGCTGGCGCAGGACTCGACGTCCAGCCGTTCGAACAGCGCAATCAGGTTCGGGTAGGTGCGGTCGTTGAACACCAGAAAGCCCGTGTCCACCGGCGCACTGAAGCCGTCGAGCGCGACATCCACGGTATGGCTGTGGCCGCCCAGATAGTCGTTGGCTTCGAACAGCGTCACCGCATGTTCGCGCGCGAGCAGCCATGCCGCGGACAAACCTGCGATGCCCGTACCGATTACGGCAATGCGCCTGCCGGATACCGTCGGTCGCATGATCAGTCCCGCTTGACGCGCTCGACCTGCGCATAGGCCGAGTGGTTGTGGATCGATTCGAAGTTCTCGGCTTCGATCGAGTACACCCGCACGCGCGGGTCGGCATCGAGCCGCAGCGCGATGTCGCGCACCAGGTCCTCGACGAACTTGGGGTTGTCGTAGGCGCGCTCGGTGACGTACTTCTCGTCGGGTCGCTTGAGCAGTCCGTAGACCTCGCACGAGGCCTCCTGCTCGGCGATGCCGGCGAGTTCTTCGATCAGCACGGGCTCATCACCCTGCACGGTGATGGTGATCTCGGAGCGCTGGTTGTGCGCGCCGTATTCGGAAATCTCCTTGGAGCAGGGGCACAGGCTGGTGGCCGGCGCCGAGACGCGGGTCGTAAAGACCGTGTGGCCGGCGGATTTCTCCGCGCGCAGCACGACCTTGTAATCGAGCAGGCTGGCCACCCCGGACACCGGCGCGCGCTTGCTGATGAAATACGGAAAGCGCATTTCGATCATGCCACTGTCAGCATCCAGTCGCTGCAGCATGCGGGCCAGCAGTCCGCCGAACGCGTCGCGGTCGAGTTCCTCGCCGGACTGCTGCAACACTTCGACGAAGCGCGACATGTGCGTACCCTTGACCTCGGGCGGCAGGCCCACGGCCATGTCCACGCTGGCCACGGTGGCTACCACGCCGCCGTCAGCGCTGCGCACCCGGACGGGGTGTACCAGCGCCTTCACGCCGACGCGGTTGATGTAGATGTTGCGCAGATCAATGATCGACTGCACGTCTGCGAGGGGCAGTTTTTCCGGTGCGTTCATTGCGTATCTGCTCCTGTAAGAAGTTCGTTGTTGTCCATGACAGCGGGCTGGATGCCGGTAAGCGCCTGGGGTCGGCCCGGATCAGCAGTCGCTTCATCCGGGTTGACTTTGTCCAACTTCTGACCAATAATGTCCAAGTCAAAGATACAGATTAATAGGCTTTTTTCCCATTTTTTGCCGCTTAAACCCATTTTTGTCCAAGACAGGTATTTCGAAGTGAATACTAACTTAGTCGAGCGGGATGCCTTGTACAACATCGCCGCCGTGGAGCGGGATACCGGTTTATCCAAGGACCTGTTGCGAGTCTGGGAACGCCGCTACGGCTTTCCGAAACCCGAGCGTGACCAGAATGAGGAGCGCCTCTACACCCTGCCCCAGATGGAAAAGCTGCGCCTGCTGCGGCTGCTGATCGACAGCGGCCACCGGCCCGGCAAGATCGTCAACCGGGACACAGCCGAACTGTCGCGACTGATATCCGAACAGGCTACGGAACAGACACCACCCGCGGAGATCGCCAGCATCATCGATCTGCTGTTGAACCATGACATCGACGGCTTCCGCAACGCACTGCAGCAGGCACTGATGAAGCAGGGCCTGCTCCGATTCGTCACGGATACCGTGGCCGGACTCAACCACTGGATCGGCGAAGCCTGGCTGGCCGGGAAAATCGCCGTATTTGACGAGCACCTGTATTCGGAACATGTGCAGAACATCCTGCGCAACGCCATCGTTGCGCAGCCGGGACGCGGCAAAGGGCCGCGCGTCCTGCTGACCTCTCTGCCCGGGGAAAAACACCGCATCGGTCTGCTGATGGTTGAAGCCGTCCTCACGGCGGAGGGGGCCAGTTGCGTCGCCCTCGGCACCGAGACCCCGATCATCGACATCAAGAATGCGGTGCCGGCCTACAAGGTCGACGTGGTGGCGCTTTCGTTCAGCAGCGCGATGACCCAGGCTGCAGCACTTGCGGGGCTGGAAGAACTTCGCGGCCTGTTGCCGGAAGACACCGAAGTGTGGGGCGGCGGCGGTGCCCTGAGCCGCGCGCGCAAGATCCCCCAGGGCGTGCTGCTGCTGCGCTCCTTCGAAGACATGCGCTATGCGCTGGAGCGCTGGCGCGTCGAGCACGCGCAGCGCTGACGCCCGTGCGCAAATCCGAACTCCCGCTGAAAATCTGCGCGCGCTGCGGCCGGCCCATGGTCTGGCGCCGGCGCTGGGCGCGCGTCTGGGACGCCGTCAAATACTGTTCCGAACGCTGCCGGCGCGCCTGAGCCATGCGCAACCTGCTGTTGATACTGGGCGATCAGCTCAGCCTGGACAACCCGGCGCTGGCCGGCATCGATACCGAACACGACCACGTCGTCATGATCGAAGCCGCAGGCGAGGCAACCTACGTGTGGAGCCACAAGGCGCGCATCGTGCTGTTCCTGTCGGCGATGCGCCATTTCGCGGCACTGCTAAGTGAGCGGAAACTGCCGCTGACCTATCTATCGCTGACCGCCGCGGACGGCGGCATTGACGCACGACTGCGCGCCCTGATCGCGGAACGCCGGCCGGACCGGGTCGTTGTTTGCGAGCCGGGTGAACACCGCATCCGCGTGCTTCTCGAATCGGTCTGCCGCGAAGCGGGGGTTCCGCTGGAAATCCGGCCCGACACCCATTTTCTGTGCAGCCGTGAACAGTTCTCGGCCTGGGCCAAAGGCCGCAGGACGCTGCGCATGGAGCATTTCTACCGCGATATGCGGCGCCGCAACGACGTGCTCATGGCCGACGGCGAACCGGAAGGCGGGCGCTGGAACTTCGATGCCGAGAACCGTGGCGCATTTCCCAAGGGCGGGCCAGAATCCGTGCCGCAGCCGCTGCGGTTTACACCGGACCACATCACGCGCGAAGTCATGTCGCTCGTGGAAAGCCGCTTTGCCGATCATCCCGGCTCGCTCGCCGATTTCGGCTGGCCGGTCACGCGCGCCGAAGCACTGCGCGCGCTCGATGATTTTGTCGATAACCGCCTCAGCGGGTTCGGCGCCTGGCAGGACGCCATGTGGAGCGATATGCCCTTCGGCTGGCATTCGCTGCTGTCGGCAGCGCTGAACCTGAAGCTGCTGGCTCCCCGCGAGGTCATCGCGGCAGCGTGTGCGGCCTGGCGTGAAAAGCGGGCTCCGCTCGCCGCGGTCGAGGGCTTTGTGCGGCAGATACTGGGCTGGCGCGAGTACATCCGCGGCGTCTACTGGCTGGGCATGCCCGCCATGCTCGACAGCAACCACTTCGGCCACCACCGCGCGCTGCCACAGTGGTTCTGGACCGGTGAAACCGACATGAGCTGCCTGCGCGCCGCGATCAGCCAGACGCTGCACTACGGCTATGCCCATCACATCCAGCGCCTGATGATCACCGGCAATTTCGCGCTGCTGGCCGGCCTCGATCCGATGGCCGTGCACGAGTGGTACCTGGCGGTTTATGTCGATGCTGTCGAATGGGCCGAACTGCCCAACACCATGGGCATGGCGCTGCACGCGCACGGTGACCGTTACACCAGCAAGCCTTACGTTGCCTCCGGCGCGTACATCAAGCGCATGAGCAATTACTGCCGCAAATGCCGTTACCGTCCGGCAGAAAAAACCGGCGCGCGGGCCTGTCCGTTTACCGTCTTATACTGGAATTTTCTGGACCGGCACGAACCCGAACTGGCCGCCAACCCGCGCACGGCGCTGATGACACGCAACATCCGGCGCATGGGCGCCGGGGAGCGCGCGGCCATTCGCGCCGAAGCCGACCGCTTGCTTGCAACAATTGCCTGAATATCATATTGATCCAATCACCCGAGGGCCAAGGAGATCCCGATGCAACCGAACACCGAGTTTGTCACTGCCAGCCACATGCTCTACCCGGAGATTTTCAAGTCCCTGGAGCGCATCCGCTGGAACATGGCCGATGACATTCCCTGGGACAGTTTTGACGGCAAGCTCCTTTCCGACGAGCAGGCGCTGACCATCAAGATGAACGCGATCACGGAATGGGCCGCCCTGCCCGCAACCGAAATGTTCCTGCGTGACAACCAGCACGACAGCGATTTCTCCGCCTTCATGTCAGTGTGGTTTTACGAGGAACAGAAGCATTCTCTGGTGCTGATCGACTACCTGCGCCGCTTCCGGCCGGATCTGATGCCGACGCCGGAGGAACTGCACGCGGTGCGCTTCGCCTTCGATCCGGCGCCGCCGCTGGAAACGCTGATGCTGCATTTCTGCG
>Ga0222713_10001435_pt1 | contig 26737 bp, 26 predicted proteins | sample C33_649DmetaG_FD_165061 | JGI IMG/M metagenome (GOLD analysis project Ga0222713, IMG submission 165061) | Estuarine water microbial communities from San Francisco Bay, California, United States - C33_649D | ecosystem: Environmental > Aquatic > Marine > Unclassified | place: USA: California... | reverse complement strand
TGTTAATAAATTCGAAAATTAATCCTTGTTTGGAGTAAGATTTTTTAGTTGGATCAGCATAAACTCCGGTAGTATCAATTCGTTTAGCACCATTACTAGAAGATGCTATAAGGCTTCCCAGAGGAATTCTAAATGGAGAATTAAGCTCATCAAATGCAATAATGGATTTTGATTTTAATCCTTCAAGGATTGAGTATCCAAGGATTGGACTATATGCGGTCAAACCACTTGTAAGCAGAGGAGCCATCTCTCCTGAAAAGAGACCTGAGGTAGATACAGACAATGAACCCATCGGATTAGTTGCAGCATCTAGATCGATTAAACCATGTCCGTAAATTGCTGAATCAGAGTAAATTCCTTCATCATTAGCTGTCGCAAATAGCCTATTCACAATTTCCGTGCTTCCTAATTGACCTTCAAAGTGCTCAAAAAGAACAGCTAGAGCTCCCGATACAAAAGGAGCAGCAAAAGAAGTACCGCTTATTCTTGCGTAACAACTATTATCGCTCACACACTCATCAGTGCTTTCGTAAATTCCTGGATCATCGAGCGAGGTGGGATAAGCGCCTATAACTCTTCCTCCTGGAGCAGCAATGCAAAATGCTGCCGCAACACCACATCTACTTGAAAAATCAGAAATAGAACCATCTTCGTCAACGGAAACCACTGCTATAGAATGTCCTTGGATTTCTTCAATTAGATAAGTCATCCCAGGAAAAATTTCTGGACTAGAGTAGTCCACTCCTTGATCTGCATAGCTGCCAGCATTGCCTGCAGCCCAGACAAAAATTGTTTTATCTGCAGGTGCAACGCCTGATTGAGCTAAGGCCGCAATAGTTTTAGGGAATGCATTTCTAATAATTTCTTCGCTGTAATCAATAACATTTCCAGGATAGCCATAGCTGTTATTTACAATATCAATATTTCTTGATGTATAAACTTTAAATAAATTCTCAAAAAAATTATCAACTCCAGAAAAGTCAGGATCTGGTTGGCCCCCATTTCCGTCACCCAAATCAATGGGCTCGTAGGTATCGTCTGGTTCTCCAAGTTGAATGGCAACAAAAAAAATGTCTGCATCAAATGCAACGCCATGCATTGGAGTATCCGAATTCTCTGAAAGAATGCCTGCTGCAACGGATGCAACCATCGTGCCGTGCCGTTTTTGTCTAGTATTGGGAGTGTAGTTACTATATGAGAGATAGCTGTTTGGATTCACTCTTGTGCCATCTATTTCTACATGACTCACATCAAGCCCAGAGTCTGTTATTCCAATGGTTATGTTTTTTCCTGTCGATCCTCTTGCGTACGCTGCTGATGCATTAGCTAAGCCTAATCCCCATTGTTGCTGATACTCATAATTGCTCTCATATTTCGCTTTGAGCTCCTCGTACGTGGGTCCTGGTGGAGCAGGGGGTGGTGAAATGATTTGCTGACTAGATCCACCGCCACCACCTGCGCAAGATGCCAGGAAAAGGATAATTGGAGATAATTGTGTATACTTTAACTTCATAATTTACAAAAATTAATTGCCAATTAAGTTTACCTAAAATGAATCAAAAATACATCGATACTCTTATAGCTTTAACTGGACCTGATCAAATCTTTGCCTTCAAAGAGCCAGATAAGAAGAATGATGAAATATTTCATGAGTTCATAAATATTCCAAACACCCTAAAAGAATATTTTGAGCTGGGTCTAATGCATCCTGAAAAGGATTGGTTGGTCTTTAATTTAGAAAGATACAGCTACAAACAAATTTATCAAGAGGCTGTGAGAGTCGCATGTCAGCTTCAAGCTGAGGGGATTCAGAAGGGAGATAGAATTGCTATTTGCATGCCAAATAATCCTGAGTACGTAATTTTATTTATCGCAATCACATCTATCGGGGCAGTTTGTGTGCCGCTAAATTCTTGGTGGGTTGGTTCTGAGATAGAGTATGGTTTGAGCGATTGCGAAGCTAAAATTATCTTTGGCGATGTTAAGCGTCTTTCCAGCATCAACTCTTTTAATATAAAAAAAATAGTTGTTCGAGAAGATCATGACAGCCTGATTAATTTCAATGATTGGATTGATAACAATGCTTCTGATATGCCGTTAGTTGATATGAATAAGCACGATAACGCTACTATTTTTTATACCTCTGGTTCAACCGGTTTTCCAAAGGGTGTTTTATCTTCTCATAGGAATATTCTTTCAGGCTTATTTAGTTGGGCTCTCTATTCGACGTTACGCAATACAGTTTTTGGCGATGGACTAACGGAAGCCTCAGAAGGAGTTGAGCCCTCAATTCTCCATTGCGTTCCTCTGTTTCATGTTACTGGGAGCCATGCAGGTTTTTTAATGTCTGTAATCTCAGGAAGAAAAATGGTGATGGTTTCTAAATGGGACACCGAAGAAGCAATGCAGTTAATACAAGATGAAAAGATTACCAATATCACCGGAGTACCTACCATGACTTGGGAGATATTAACGCACCCAAATAGGAGTAGCTACGATTTATCTTCGTTAAAAGAGCTTGGAGGAGGAGGAGCCCATCGACCTCCTGAGCATGTCAAAAAATTAAATGAAGAATTTGCGTTCGCTAAACCATCCATAGGTTATGGGTTAACTGAAACTAATGCTATAGGCACTCTTAATGGCGGCAATGAATATCTGTCTCATCCAGCGAGTTGCGGAAAAGTCGTTCCACCGGTTACTCAATTGGCTATCATTGAAGGAGATTGGAATTTTTTAAATCAAGAAAAACAAATTGGTGAAGTGGTTATTAAGTCGCCGGCAAATATGGTTGGTTATTGGAATAAACCCGAGGCAACTGCGGAAGTTATGAAAGATGGGTGGTTTAGAACCGGTGATTTAGGATACCTTGAAGATGGATTTTTATTTATTGTTGACCGTGCCAAAGATTTAGTGATCAGAGGGGGCGAAAACATTTCCTGCATTGAAGTGGAATCTTCTATTTCTGAACATCCCGCTGTGTTTGAAGTTGCTGTGTTTGGAATACCCGATGATCGATTGGGAGAAGTCCTTTGTGCCGCAGTTTCTCTTAAATCAAATAAATTTTTAAATGAAGCAGAGCTAAAAGATTTTCTAAAGGGCAAGTTAGCTGCTTTTAAAATTCCTCTTCACATAAGAATCCAAACAGAGCACCTTCCAAAAGTAGGATCTGGAAAATTTGATAAACCTTCGCTTAGAAAAGAATTTGTAACTTTTTCGCAACAAATAGAAATTAATTAAAACTTTGAATATAAAATCTACTTTTAAAATTATTAGATATGCATATATTAATTGTTGAAGACGAACCGGATATAAGAAAAACAATAGAATACAATTTTCTAAAAGAAGGCTTTAAGGTATCCTTAGCGGGCTCTATTTCCAGAGGCAGAGACATTGTATTCTCCGATTCCATCAATCTTATTATTTTAGATTTAATGCTTCCAGACGGCTCGGGACTGGATCTTTGTAGGGAATTAAAATCTAACTCCTCTTATGCAAATATACCAATTGTTATTCTTACAGCTAAATCCGATGAAGTTGATAGGGTGGTGGGGTTTGAGCTTGGAGCAGATGATTATGTTACCAAGCCATTTAGTGTTAGAGAATTAATTTTAAGAGTGAAAGCTATCTTAAAAAGAGCCCCAGACTCTTCTCCAGACAGTATTGGTGAGTATGTCATTGGTAGCCTGCGAATTGATTTTGATGCGCATATTGTTCAAGTAAAAGGCAAGGAAGTTAAACTCACTGCGCTAGAATTTAAACTACTAAAACATTTTTTAGATAGAAGAGGAAGAGTTCAGTCTCGCGATCAACTATTGCAAGATGTTTGGGGTTATTCTTCTGATATTACCACTAGAACTGTTGATACGCATATTAAAAGACTTAGAGAAAAATTGCTCTCAGCAGGAGAATATATTCAAACTATCAGAGGAGTTGGTTATAAATTCAACTCAAACCTCTAACTTGCAAACCTTATGAATATAAGAACAAGAATTTTTATTATTGTTCTCTCAACCTTATCCATAGGAATCATATGCTCTTTCATTGTTGCTGAGAGAGATTTAACAAATAGACTAGAAACACAGATTCTCTCTGAGCTTCAAAAGCAAGGCAATCTTATTTTGACTGAGGCGTCTTCTGATCCAGATTTTTTTAACAAAACACTAAAAATTAGGACTGACAATTACTCTCAAGCAACAAATTCGAGGATTACTTTTATCAATTCCTTGGGAGAGGTCATTGCTGACTCTGACCTCAAGGATAGCGGTTTGGCAGGATTGGATAATCACTTCAATAGGCCTGAAGTTATTCAAGCTTCTCAAGAAGGTATTGGGTGGAGTAGAAGATTTAGCGAAACCTTGCAGACAGATATGCTCTATTTTGCGATCAAGGCAGATAATCTTGAAAACGCCTATTTTGTAAGAATTTCCGTTCCTTACAATTACTTTAGTTCAGTCTTTGATTCTCTAAATAATTCAGTTTTATTGATTGCGGTAGTGGCATTAATTGTTGCAATTTTAGCTAGCATTCTTGCTGGAAACTATACTAGAGATAATTTAATTGAACTTGAATCTGTCGCAAGTAATTTAGCAAAGAAAAAGTATAAGAAAAAAGAATTAAAGGCTTTGCCAATAAACAGGGGTGATGAAATAGGATCAGTTGCTAGAACCATTTCAGCTATTTCTACTAATCTTAAAGATCAAATTTCTATCCTTGCAAAACAACGAGACCAGTTTGGTAATGTGCTTGATGACATTGGTCAAGGGATCATGGTTTTTGATAAAAATGGCGTGGTTACGTATGCCAATGATGAATCACATAATATTTTGAATGTCGAAAGTTTGGTTAACCTTACCCTTGATGAAATACCTAGTAAACCGATTAAATTATTATTTGATCAAGCAGGCAAAAAGGGCAAATTCGCCATGGAGTTTGAAATAGATTCAATAGGAGAGAATCGCTGGATTTTAGCGCAAATGAATAGATCAAAATCTACAGGGGAAAAGATTTTAGTATTGCATGATGAAACTCAGTTAAGGCATTTGGATTCTATGCGCAGGGATTTTATTTCAAACTTATCCCATGAACTGAGAACTCCTGTAAGTGTTATCAAGGCAAATTCAGAAACATTGCTAGATGGTGCGCTTGACTCTAAGGAGGACGCAACTACTTTTAGTTCAGCAATTTTGCACAATGCTGATCGATTGACAGAAATGGTTAATAGTCTTATCGATTTATCAAGAATTGAATATGGAGAATTAAAATTTAATTCAGAATATTTGGTTCTTAGAAATGAAATTCATAAGATCATAGAAAGATTTTTACCCGTTTTAAAAAAGAAGAATATCAATATTGAATTTGATTACTCATCTAATTTAAAAGTATATACTGATCAAAGCGCTCTTGAACGGGTTCTCAACAATTTTATAGACAATGCTATTAAGTACAGCAACTCTAATTCCACCATCATCATCAAAGTAAGAAAAAAGAAATCGCATGCTCGAATCGCAATTACCGATGAAGGAATTGGTATAGATGATCTTGAAAAAAAACATGTTTTCAGTAGATTCTATAGGACTGCTAAAGCTAGAGCTGAAAGTACACAGGGCAGTGGTTTAGGTTTGGCAATTACTAAACATTTGGTTAACCAAATGCATGGAGAGGTTGGGGTCGTGTCCAACCAGGATGTTGGCTCAACATTTTGGTTTACAGTGCCGTTAACTAAAAAAGATTTTAATTAATAATCTTTATTTTTTTTGAATAAATCTCATGAAATAACTTGACTGCAATGGAGTCAGAAACACCCCATTTGGTTGATTTAATTTTTTTGCAATTAGCTTTTTCCATAATAAATTTGAATATTGTCATGGCGTAATCTATAACATCAGCCCTATCAATTGAAAAACCATATAGATTCATTTTTTCTTCCAGAGAAATGCTCTTCATTATGTCAGCGGACTTTGCAAAGTTTTTGAAATTCATAGTTTTTGCATTATTTGCAAAAATAAAAGATCGGATGTTGCCCCCGATGCCAACGATTTTTTTTGGTTTTTTGGATCTTTCTAGAAATCTTTCCAGTCTTCGCCACTCGCTTTGCTTGTCCATGCCTAGCATATTTCGAACAGCACCTAAATTAAAGGAAGCTATAACTTGCTCCCCTTCATCATGCATGAATATTTCAGTGCTCCCACCTCCTAAATCAATAAACATATCGTTTTTATTATTTTCTGCTTCAGGATGAAATCGCATTAATTTTGCCTCTTCAAGCCCAGAAATAATTTTAATAGGGTGATCGATGTTGTTTTCAATGTATCTTCTTGCTTCTTCTGAATTTTGAGTGTCTCTGAATGCGGAGGTTGCCACTATTTCGTAATCTTTAACATTTTGAACATTAAAAATCTCTTTATAGCCTTTTAAGATAATGATTAGTTGATCTAACTTTTCTTGCGGTATTTGACCATCTACAAAAACTTCTTTGCCAAGTCTCATTGGAGATCGTTCCGATTGAATAAATTTGATGGATGTAGGGCTTGTTTGAAATATTTTTGTCTTAACTGCGTTGGTTCCGATATCTACTGAGGCTATCTTCATGTGTTAAATATCATCTGAATATTTTGAAAGAATCATGAATTGTTCATAATCAAGATTATCAAAATCTATGCCCTCAATTTTGACACTATAGTGAGAAATTTTTCTAGCCCAAGCTAGAGGTTTATGGAGTTTTTTATTTTCATATTCCATATTGGTTATGAAATATCTCAACGCTGTAATTCTAGCGATCATTTTATTATTGGAATTGATGACAACCCAAGGCGATCCTTCCACCGATGTTTTATCAAACATTTGCATTTTAAATAATGTAAATGCATCCCATTTATCAACTATCCTTTCATCGTTATCGGATAATTTCCAATATTTTAACTCAGAAGATTTTCTAGCTTTCATTCTCTTTTTTTGTTGATCTTGAGTGAGTGAAAAATAAAATTTAACTATTTCAAAGCCCTTTTCCTTAAGATTAATTTCCCATGGAATGACTTTTTGCATGAAAGATACATATTGTTTTTCAGAACAATAGCCCATCACGGGTTCCGTTAATGCTCGGGTATACCAAGATCTATCAAAGAAACAAATTTCACCCTCTTTTGGAAGAGCCTTTTGCCATCTTTGAAACCAATGCGATGATTCCCATTTGGTTGGAATGCCCAAAGAAATATATCTATAGCGGGATGGTCTTAAGTGCTCGCTAAAAAACTTTATTGCAGAGCTTTTGCCAGCGGTATCTCTACCTTCGAAAACGATGCACACCTTGCGTTTATTTTTAATCACATCTTCTTGGAGCTTAAGGATTTCTATCTGCAATCTCCTTTTTTCTAGTCCATAGGTATTCGAATCAAGTTTTGAATATTCTCCTAAATTAAAGTTCGTAATCATTTATTTATTTAACGCAAATGTAACATTTATCATGTAAAGTTATGCATGTATTTTAAGAGAATTATCAGTATTAAGTATAAATGGAAGGCCTTTTTTTAGATCCGTTAGTCATTTTACTCATAGCAGGCTGTCTGGGTTTTTTTGCAGCCTGGGGTATAGGAGCTAATGACGTAGCCAATGCAATGGGAACATCTGTTGGCAGCAGGGCATTAACTCTTAAGCAAGCTGTCATTATTGCTGCTATTTTTGAATTTTTAGGTGCTTATCTAGCAGGTGGGGAGGTTACTTCAACGATAAGAAAGGGAATCGTAAATCCCATGGTTTATCAAGATAATGTTGATATCTTTATCGTAGGCATGATGGCAACCTTACTTGCAACAGGGTCATGGCTATTGATTGCCAGTAAAAATGGTTGGCCAGTATCAACTACCCATTCAATAGTAGGAGCAATCGTAGGTTTTGTTTTAATTACCAAGGGTTCTTCCTTCGTTTCATGGGACAAAATTTTAGATATTGTCTATAGCTGGATATCATCGCCATTGATTTCAGCATTTCTTGCTTTTGTCATTTTTAGATCAGTACAAATTTTTATTTTAAATTCAGCTGATAAGTCAAAGGCTGCGATCAGATTAATACCTGTTTATGTATTTTTAGTTTCCGTTGTAATTTCCTTGGTGACTTCAAAAAAAGGCTTGGTGCATCTAGGTTTTAATTGGTCCGATCTTTTTGTGCTCAAATTTTCTTTGGGTTTGGCTGCACTTTTATCAGTATTTGCTTATTTGTATCTCAGAAGGCAGGCTAGTAATTTAAATGATGTGAACGGTATTGAGGTGGCGTTCTCCTTATTGATGGTTTTTGCAGCTTGCGCCATGGCTTTTGCCCATGGTTCAAATGATGTTGCTAATGCGATTGGCCCCCTTGCTGCCATAGTATCGGTCGTAAATTCAAATGGTGTGATTAATGAACAATCTTCAGTAGGTTCCTGGGTGCTACTTCTTGGGGGTGTGGGCATAGTTTTTGGATTGGCTACCTACGGCCACAAAGTGATTAAAACTGTTGGGGAAAAGATTACAAAAATGACGCCAAGCTTTGGGTTTTCTGCCAATCTAGCAACCGCATCTACAGTGGTTTTTGCCTCGTTTTTAGGGTTCCCAGTATCAACAACTCATACCCTTATCGGAGGAGTTATTGGAGTAGGCCTAGCCAATGATTACAAAAAATTAAATTTAAAACAAATAAGTCAAATTGTTGTTTCATGGGTAATTACTGTTCCTGTTGGTGCATTACTCACTGTGCTTTTCTATGTTTTTTTAAGAGTCTTGTTTGGTGTCTGAGCATAATTCAAAAATTGATATACTTTTTAACATTCATTTAATCACTCAGCTCAAACATACCTATCTAAATGCTTGCGATCAAAAAGATTCTGAGACGATGAAAAGTGTTTTTTCTAATCCATGTTCAATTGATTACGGACAAATTGGTACATTTACCAATCCTGATGATTTGGCAAAAATTTTTCAAGATATTGGTTGTCATGAGTACATGAAAGAAACTCATCATGCGCATAATCCTATTATCACTATACTCAATCAGTCCCTAGCAACTGGAACCTGGGGCTTAACTTACACGCTTATTAATACCAAAGATAAAACTCATACTATTTTGCAAGGAACCTATGAGGATGAGTATCAAAAGCAAGATGATCATTGGAAGATAACTCAAAGTATCTTCAAGCCATCATCGCAACTTCAATTTGATATTTCTAAAGATATCTTAAAGATCTTATTGGTAGGCTAGCCTATTTTGTGGTGCAGCTTAGCAGATATGCGTATGCTGCCCTAAGAGCCTCTTTTTTGCCTATTTCATTTAGAAGATTATTTTGACGGTAATTGAGTGCCATCACGGAAAGTAATATCTGATTGGTAACTAAAAAAACACCATACTTATCAAACATATTAGGCAGCTTCGTTAAGTTCTCAAATTTTTGAAGTACTGTATTAGAAAAATCTTGGAAGATCTTCTTCTCAACAGCATGAAGAAAGCTGTTACCAAGTAATAATTTCATTGCACCTTGATTGGATTCAAAAAAGACAAAACATTCTCTTACCAAACAAGCACACAATTCATGCAGAGTATTTTCTGTTAATTGAAATGAAGTATTTTTAATATGAGATGCTAAATCATTGAAATATTTTGTGGCTAATGCAAACTTAATTTCCTCAGGTGTTTGAAAAAACTTGTAGGTAGATGTTCTCTTTAATCCAGCTTCTTTAGTTAGTAATGCGATGGTTAAATCAGAAACATTAAACTTTTCGTTTAATAGTTTTTCGGCAGTAGCCAGGAGGGCATCTATTCTTTTAACGCTTCTTGCTTGTTTTGCATTTTCATACATCTCTTAATTATAGACAAATGTTGAAAAATTTGAAATTAAATTAAACAGCCAAAAATCCACCATCCACTGGTATGTATGCTCCAGTTAGATATGAAGCCTCGCTCGAGCATAGAAAATATGCGGTATTAGCAATTTCGGAAGCTTTGCCTGCTCGTTGCATTGGAATTTTACTTAAAAAAAACTTTTGGAAGGCATCATCTTTTAAAAAACTACTTGTCATTGGAGTTTCAATGACACCTGGGCCTATGGCATTCACTCTAAGATTCATACTCGCATAGTCTTGTGCCATTGATTTGGTAAGACCTAGAACTGCATGCTTGGTTGCAGAGTATACTGCATGACCTGGAGTGCCGCGTTTACCCATAATAGAGGAGATGTTTATAACAGACCCTTCCTTTAACTTATTTTTTATAAACTGCTGAGCAAATAATTTTGAAGCATAAAAGCTTCCATTTAAATTAATATCAACACATCGCTTCCATTCCTCTACATCATAATCATGCAGCGGTTTTGTAGAAGGGCTGATGCCAGCACAATTAATTAGTGCGGTTGCTCTTAGATCAGGTAGAAGATTAAAGATACTTTCTAGTTCATTAAAATCAGCAACATTAGCTTGATGAATATGGACTTCGCTTGAAGGTATATTCGCATCTGAAAGTTTTTGGTCAATTCCATTGACTGCATAATCGATAATTACTACTTGATAGTTTTCTGAGATAAATTTTTCTACACAAGCAAAACCTATACCAGATCCGCCACCAGTTATTATTGCTGTTTTCTTATCCATGCACTTATACCTTAGTTATAATATTTATTATGCACTCTGATCTAGAAGTCCAGCAATTACTTAAGACTGATTTTTTTAGCACTCATTTTGAAGATGTATTGGGCGAAGAGTTAGAGGTATTTAAAAATAGGCCTAAATCTCTGATTGAATTTATAAAAAATTCTGCCTATTTTGGCTCTAAACCTTATTTAATTTTCAAAGATAAGACAGTTTCTTTTGAGGAACATTTTGAATTAGTTAAAGGGTTTTCTAATTTCTTAAATGATCGATATTTCATTCAACCAGGAGATAGAGTTGCAATATACGCTGCTAATTCCATAGATTGGATTATTTCTTTTTGGTCCGTTATCTCGTTGGGGGGTATCGTTTGTGCTTTGAATGGTTGGTGGAATGGAAAAGAAGCAGAAGCCGCTATTGCAGATGCTAATCCAAAGCTTATTTTAGTGGATTCCAAGAGACTAGAAAGACTAAGTAATAATTATGCGAATGTAATAAATTTTGATGAATTTGATTTCAGGGAGCTTAATGGCAAAGCTGATTTTAGAACTGCTCCAATCTCTGAAGATGATTGTGCATGTTTGTTGTACACCAGTGGAACCACCGGCTCACCAAAAGGAGTAATGACTTCTCATCGTTCTATGGTTTCTAATACTATGCTTCAACTCCTTCAGGGTGCAGCTGTTTCTTCTAGAAGTACGAAATTAGGAGTTGATTGGACTCAGCATAAACCAACAAGCCTTTTAACTTCGCCTCTATTTCATGTCTCAGGTTTGTCAGCAGGTGCAGTAACAGCTCTTTTTGCTGGCACCACGACTCTTATTTATAACGGAAGATTTGATCCTCAAAGAATTTTAGAACTCATAGATAAATACAATATCACTTCATGGGGTGGTGCTGTTCCAACGGCCTTAAAAAGAGTATTAGATCAAGCTGAATCTTTGCAAAAAAAATTTACTAGCGTGTTAGTCATTGGCGGTGGTGGGGCTCCAATGCCATCCAAACATATTGAAAGAACTAAAAAAGTATTTCCGAATTGTAAGCATAACTTTGGTTACGGATATGGGTTGACAGAATCTGGTGCCATTACAATTATCAATTGGGGTGATGGCTTAGATGCTTGCCCAGAGTCTCCAGGTCAAGCCATGCCAACTATCAATATTGAGTTACGAGACGATAATGGAAATATTATTATTAATGATCACATTGAGGGTGAAATTTTTGTAAAAAGCCCCTCTGTTATGCTCGGTTACTATAACAACCAAGATGCTACTAATCATTCTTTACTCAATGGAAGGTGGCTAAAAACAGGCGATTTTGCCTATAAAGCTGATGGGCTTTTTTACATTGTTTCAAGAAGAACCGATTTAATTCTCAGAGGAGCTGAAAACGTATATCCTCAAGAAATTGAAATTCTCTTAGACTCTCATCCCAATGTGGTGGAGTCTGCGGTGGTAGGAGTTCCAAACGATGATTTGGGAGAGGAGGTAAAGGCAATCGTAGTAATGCATGAGAAAATTTCCTGGAATGAACTAGCGGAATACGTAAGAAGTCATCTAGCTGAATTTAAGGTACCATCATTATGGGAAGTCAGAAGTGAGCCTCTTCCAAGAAATGCGTCAGGTAAACTCATGAAGCATGTTATCTTAGATGGTTCCAAATTAACCATGATAGAAGAAAGTTAACATGTTGCGGGCCTCCTTTAAATTAGAATATGCATATAAACGATCTACCGGAAAGATAATAAAGAAATTTTTTACTTTCTTGGCTAATAAAAAACTTTCCGGCTCAACTTTTAGCAATGGCGATATTTTTGTTCCAGCTCTTGAATTTCATCCAGAAACAAGAGAGCCAGCTATTGATGTAATTGATTTAAATGAAAAAATATCGCTTCTAAACTGGACTTGGATTGCATCACCTAAAAAATATCATCCCATTCAGAAACCCTTTGCTTATGGATTAATCCAAGTTGGTAATTCTAGGACTTCCATGCTTCATATTATTGCAGATTGTAATGAGTCTGACTTACATAAAGATATTGAACTTGTGCCGATATGGAAACAAGATGCAGGCGAGAATATGAAAAACTTAGCATACTTTAAAGTTAATGGATAAAGAACAAGAAAAAGATTATTTTGAATCGCTCATAAGTCTTGAATACAACTTTACTGCAGGTTCTGCCACCACAAGATTTTTAGAGGCGATTGCAAAAGGAAATATTGTAGGCCAGAAGTGTCCAAAATGCGGGGCAGTATATGTGCCGCCAAGAGGTAGCTGCCCAAGAGATGGAGTTCCAACTTTAGAAGAAATTCAGCTTCCTGATTATGGTTGCATAGAATCTTTTACGGTGGTTCACATACCAATCCCTGGCAATCCTATTGAGCCACCATTTGTCTCAGCTATGATTAGACTGGATGGAGCAAATATCTCTTTTTTGCATTTAATACAGGAAATAGCTCTTGAAGATATAAGAATTGGAATGAGAGTTAAAGCTGTTTGGAAGCCTGAAACTGAATGGACGACTTCTCTTGAGAATATCAAATGGTTTAAACCAACTGGAGAAGTTGATATTAATCCAGAATCACTAAAATTTATCTCGTCATGAAACGCATAGGCATAGTTGGGTATTCTCAAAATAAAATTAAACGAGATGCGGGTTCAGCTAATGAAGTTGAATTAATAATGCCAGTAGTGCATAAGGTCTTAGAAACCACCAACTTAACTCAAAGTCATATAGATTTTACTTGTTCGGGTAGCTGTGATTACTTGCAAGGTGCAGCCTTTGCTTTTGTGGAGGGGCTTAATGCTATTCAAACATATCCACCCATCAAAGAATCCCATGTTGAGATGGATGCTGCATGGGCTTTGTATGAATCCTATTTGCGTATCTTGAGTGGGGAGGCTGAAATAGCTCTGGTATATGGATTTGGAAAATCTTCTCCTGGAAACCTTGATCAAATTATGTCCCTTCAGTTAGATCCGTATTATGTTGCTCCACTAAGTCCAGATAGGGTAAATCTAGCAGGGCTGCAAGCAAATAGCATGATAAAGGCTGGAATTTTAACCCGAGAAGAAATGTACTTAGCTATTAGTGCAGCTTCAAGGAATGGATTGAATAATCCGAACGCTATTAAGATAGATAATCCTTCCTGGGATGAATATCTCATGGGTGAAATCGTTTCATCACCCTTAACTAAATTTGACTGTTCTCCAGTTTCTGATGGTGCATCGGCTATGATCATAGCAACTGAAGATGCTTGTGAAAAATTTAACTTATCCCCAGTTTGGATAGATAAAATTGGTCATCAAGTAGATTCTGCTAACCTTGGATTTAGAGACCTAACTCAGGTTAAACCAGTCTCTGATCTTTTAGAAAAGTTCAAAATTGATCTGTCTTCAATAGATGTAATTGAGTCGCATACACAGTTCTCTCATGAAGTTGTATTGTTATCTAAGATTTTTAATTGCAGCATAGAGGAAATTAATCCATCAGGTGGACCATTGGTTGGTAATGTAATGATGGCAGCTGGACTAGATGCTATTGGACATACCTTTGAAAAACTTCAAAATCATTCTGCTAAAACTGGTTTAGCTCATGCTGCATCCGGACCTTGCCTGCAGCAAAATCTTCTTGCTTATTTAAGGTGTGATTCGTGATACCTGCTGCAGTTATAGGAATTGGTCAAACCAAATACGATTCTAAACGAAGGGATGTATCAATGCCTGGTTTAATAAGGGAGGCAATTGATAAGGCTATTATTCAAGCCGGAGTCGAATGGCAAGATATCGATGCAGTGGTGCTTGGTAAGGCTCCTGATATGTTTGAGGGAGTCATGATGCCTGAATTGTTTTTGGCGGATGCTATTGGCGCTTATAACAAGCCCTTGCTTAGAGTCCATACGGCGGGAAGCGTTGGTGGGAGCACTGCAATCATGGCAGCAACTCATATCACTTCAGGCCAATATAAATGCGTACTCACCGTGTCTTTTGAAAAACAATCAGAATCGAATGCAACTTGGGCCTTGTCTCCAAAGTATCCTTATACACCTCACATTAATGCTGGTGCTGGAGGTTACTTTGCTCCTTATATGCGCGAATATATAAGGAGATCCAAGGCTCCAGAACATATTGGTTGGCAGGTAGCTGTTAAAGATAGAAGGAATGCAAATTTAAATCCACTTGCTCACTTACAAATTCCCAATATTGATTTAGAGATGGTAAAAAATACTCCCATGTTATGGGAGCCATTAAGATATCTAGAGAGCTGTCCTTCCTCCGACGGTGCATGTGCATTAGTCATAGCTTCAAAAGAGGTCGCTAAGGGTAAAAATGCCGCCTGGATTAAGGGTATGTCGATCCGATCTGAGGGAACGCTCTCTGCGGGAAGGGATGAGGTGAATCCGCTTGCGGGTCAAATGTGCGCTAAAGATATATATTCTCAAGCTGGCATCACTAACCCTTTAAAAGAAATTGATTGTGCTGAAATCTATGTTCCTTTTTCATGGTATGAGCCAATGTGGCTTGAAAATCTTGGCTTTGCAGAATTAAATCAGGGATGGAAATTTACCGACTCTGGTAAAACTGAGTTATCAGGAGAAATTCCTTTTAATATGTCAGGAGGAGTGCTTTCATCAAACCCAATAGGCGCATCTGGAATGATTAGATTTGGAGAGGCAGCATTGCAAGTTATGGGTCTTGCAGGGGAACATCAGGTAGACAATGCAAATGTTGCAATGGGCCATGCTTATGGTGGAGCAGCTCAATTCTTTGCAATGTGGATTGTTTCAAGTCACCAATAGGAGAAAATATGGATAAAAATCATGCCATCGTTAGTCAAGAGAACGGTATTTTGGTTATCACTTTAAATAGGCCAGAAAAAAGAAACGCCCTAAGTCCAGGTATGCTACTAACTGTTTTTGAGGCTTGGCAAGAACTTAAGAACAATGCTGAGCTTAGGTGCGCTGTAATTACAGGGAATGGTGGAACTTTTTGTTCAGGCGCTGATTTATCAGCTATGAGAGAGGGCAATCAAGACTCTGAAATGATGGAGAAGCTTAAAGTTATCCCTGATTTACATTGGCAAGCATTACTAAGACACAACCGACCTAATAAACCCATAATAGCTGCAGTTGAGGGGTTTGCATTAGCTGGCGGAACTGAAATTCTTCAAGGAACTGATATCAGGGTTGCCGGCGAAAGCAGCACATTTGGTCTGACTGAGCCCCTGAGAGGTTTATTTCCATTGGGCGGATCTACCATTCGATTGCGAAGACAGATTCCTTACACTCTGGCTGCAGAAATGCTTCTTACTGCACGAAAAATTACTGCAAATGAAGCACTTAAATATGGATTAATTGGTCATGTTGTCCCAGATGGAACGGCCTTAGATAAAGCTATGGAGCTTGCCATGATAGTTGCAGATAATGCTCCGTTATCAATACAGGCTATAACCAAATCACTAAGAGAGTACGATGAAAGCTTGCATGAAAGAGATGCTTTAGAAAAAGAGCTAGAAATAGGGCAACCAATTTTTTCAACCGAAGATATGATGGAAGGCCTAACTGCTTTTGCAGAGAAAAGAAAACCTATCTTCAAAGGAAAATAATTGTTGCAAAAAATTATAATTTCTAAAGCTGGCAATCATGTTTATATATCGTTTAATAGACCTGATAAACGTAATGCGCTTGATGCAGAATCATGGGATTTGCTAGCCAAAGCCCTAAAAGAAGTGGATAGTGATAATGAGATCTATTCCGCAACACTTAAAGGTGATCAGCATGCATTTTGCTCTGGAGTGGATATTGCTAGCATGCTTTCTGATGATGCAAACCATTACGAAAAACCATTTAATGAGTGCATTGAAGCATTAAAAAACTTCTCCAAACCACTATTAGCATTAGTCGAAGGTCCTGCTGTTGGAGGAGGGGCAACAATTTTACTTCATTGCGATGCAGTTTTCTTATCACCAAAAGCAAGAATTAAATACCCATTTACAGAACTTGGTCTTGTAACCGAGCTTGGAAGCTCCGCGCTCCTTCAAAATGCATTGGGGTATAGAAAATCTTTTGAATTATTATCTCTAGCAGATTGGATTAGCGCAGATGAATATATCTTACTGGGATTAGGCAATTATGCTGGCGATGACTTTGAAGAGAAATATTCTCAATTTATTAATGCAATATCGAATAGATCCATTAATGCAATTAAAGAAATAAAATTTATTTTAAAGTCTTTAACAAAAGAAAAATTAGACCTTGCTTTAAGGCTGGAGTCAGAAGGCATGAAAAAGCTTTTTGGATCTGACGATAACCTTACCGCAGTTCAAGAATTTAAAAAATAATGTGAATCCATTAGAGAATCTTTTTAACCCAGCAGTAATTCAGGAATATTTAACCTATCATCCTGAATATGCATGGATTGCAGTTTTTTCCTTTGCATTCTTCGAGTCAATGGTAATAAGCGGAAGCATTGTTCCAAGCATCGTGTTGTTCTCTGTATGTGTGTTTTTATTTGATCAGGGTATTCTCTCATTAATATATATTGCACCTATAGCGATCCTTGGAGCTCATCTTGGAGATGTTGGGGGTTTTTTGGTGGGGAAATATTTCGGAACCAAGGTTTTAGAATTTAATTTTTTTCAAAATAGAAAATCATTGATTGATAAGGCCACCATTGCAGCTGATAGATTTGGACCTCTTGCAGTTGTAATGGGTCGGTTTATGCCAGCAATTAGGCCAATCATGCCTTTCTTTTTGGGTGTCACTCGATTGCAAACATCCCGTTTTTATATAGCGGATATTGTTGCTTGTTCTTGTTGGGGTTTGGCACTTGTCTTAATGCTTCTAGGCGTTCAAGAGATTGGTTTTATAAATACCATCATCATTGCTTTAATTGTGGTATTGTCATTTTTCTACATAAGTAATAAGGTTACTAAAAAATGATTACAATTATCATTGCATCTTTATCCCTCATTGCAATTGTATTTTTATTGCAGCAGCTCATCAAATCCTATCCAAATAATAATATTTTTAAGGCGCTACGAGATTTGTTTGTAATTATGCTGGCTTTAGGAATAACCGTTTTAATATTATTTATTGGCTTTAGGTTGTTGAGATTTATATTATGACAACTAATCATTCTTTAGATCTAATCAAACAAGCATGCACCAAGCTTGGGCTAAATTTAACGCCAATTAGAGAAAAAGTAATAGGTTATTTGGTTGCCGCATCAGAATCGAGGACCGCATATCAGATTTTAGAATTTTTACAGCAATCTGATCCAGGAGCTAAACCACCTACAGTTTATCGGGCCCTAGACTTTTTATGCATGAATGGATTTGTTCATCGAATAGAATCAAGTAATTCATTCGTAGCTTGTGAATTAGAGGGACAAGTGCATATGGCACAATTCTTTATTTGCCAAGCTTGTAATCAGGTTACCGAATTCCATTCGCATAAATTGAGTAAAATTTTGGAAGAGGAGGCTGCGCTTTTTGATTTTTCTATCCAGCAAGAAATTCTTGAAGCAAAGGGAATATGCAAATCTTGTAAATCATGAGCACCTTATTTGAAAAAATTATAAATAGAGAGATACCTGCAGATATCGTCTATGAAGATGACTTCTCTCTAGCCTTTAAAGATATTAATCCACAAGCACCAGTCCATATTTTAATTATCCCTAAAAAACCTATTGAAAAACTATCTGATGCAAAGTCAGATGACAAGGAGCTTTTAGGACATTTAATGCTAGTTGCTGGAAAAATTGCTTCAGAACTTAACCTAGATAATACCTTTAGAATAGTAATTAACAACGGAGCAGGTGCTGGCCAAAGTGTATTTCATTTGCATCTTCATATGATGAGTGGAAGACCATTGTCTTGGCCGCCTGGTTAAGTATGAACCTAGAAAAACGAATAGATAGACTAGAATCCATTGATGCTATAAGGCAACTTGTTAGCAAGTATGCTTTGACTCTTGATATGAGAAATTTAGATCAACATGTAAATCTTTTTGTTCCCGATGTTGATGTTGGCAGACATGGCGTTGGAAGGCAGGCTTTAAAAATTTGGGCGAACGATACATTTAGAAACCAATTTACTGGTACTTCACATCATATTGGAAACCATATTATTGAGTTTGAAGATGAGGACACTGCTATTGGAGTTGTTTATTCCAAAAATGAGCATGAAACAGGCAATGAATGGGTGATTATGCAAATGCTTTATTGGGATACTTATACAAGAATTGAGGGTAGTTGGCTGTTTAAGAAAAGATTGCCAATGTATTGGTATGCAACTGACCTTAATAAACCTCCGATAGGAGACAATAAAATGCGCTGGCCAGAAAGAGAGCCTTACGATGGTCATTTTCATGATCTGTTTCCAAGCTGGAAACGTTTTTGGCAAAGCGATTACAATGCAAAAAATGATGTAGCAGAACCCGCTCCAATCGATAGTTTCCTAAAGATTTTAAGAGAGGGAGAATCTTCCCCTAATATCCGAGTTAGATAAAAGAGGATAGAATACCCAACAAAAAAACTAGGGCACCAATACCAACAAAAAATAAAGCAAGGTTTTTAATTACATTTGAATCTTCCATAACATTTATATTAAGAAAGTATGAGCACTGATACAAGACTAATTTTTCCAATTGATGAAATCCCTAAAAATGGAACATCAATAAGAATTGCTGATGAGATTACATGGGTAAGAATGCCGCTTCCAATGTCTCTTAATCATATTAATTTATGGTTAATAGGTAATGAAGATAAAACTCTTGTTGATACTGGAATGCATTTACCAGAAGTAGTTGATAATTGGAGCTCTCTTATTCAAAAAGATAACTTAAATATCAACAGAGTTTTTATTACTCACATGCATCCAGATCATGTTGGGATGGGTGGATGGTTTGTTGATAACCATAATTGTGATTTTATGATGAGCCGAACCGATTATTTGCAATGCAGAGTTCTTTCATCTGATAAATCTGGTAATGTTCCTCAGGTTGCTATCGACTTTTATAAGCGCGCTGGTATGGCTGAAGAAATGCTTGAGAGATACGTGAGCAGATTTGGTTTTTTCGGATCCATTATTTATCCATTACCTAGTAGTTACATCAGAGTTAAAAACAATGATGTGTTTCAATTTGGCTCAAGAGAATGGAGAGTGTTAGAGGGTAGTGGTCATACAATGGAGCACCTTTGTTTGTATTCACTAGATGAAAAATACCTCATTAGTGGAGATCAGATACTTCCGACTATTTCATCCCACGTGGGTGTTTTTCCTACAGAACCTGAGGCTAACCCTTTAGAGGATTGGATTAACTCGTGCAAAAGACTAAAGTCTCAAGTTGCTGAGGATGTTTTGGTTCTTCCAGCTCATGGCAGACCTTTTATCGGAGCTCATAAACGACTGGATGCATTAATTAATCTCCATGAAACAAACTTAGAGTCTTTATGTAATCTGTTAAAAACTCCTAAACAAGCACCTGATACGTTCTCTGTTCTATTTAACAGAGACATTAATGAAAGTAATTTTCTAATGGCTCTTGGGGAATCTATAGCTCATCTTAATTGTCTTGAACAGAGAGGAGTCATACAAAAAGAGTTAATTAATGGTATTTATCACTATGAAGCTCGGTAATTTATCTAAGCAAGCTAAAGCCTGGATATTCTATGATGGCGGTAACTCAGCTTTTGCTACAACAGTCTTAGCTGCGTTTTTCCCTATCTTCTTTAAAGAATATTGGTCTTCAGGTATCAATGATTTGGAGGCAACATCTTATTTGGGAATAGGCTTAACAATCTCTAATCTAGCCTTATTATTCACAGCTCCATTTATTGGCGCCATCACAGATCTTTCCAGAACAACTAAGAAATTCTTTATAGGGCTTACTCTTTTAGCAATCATCTTCGTGGCAACTCTATTCTTTGTGCCAGCAGGCTCATGGCTAATGGCATTAGTTTTCTTTGGTATTGCAAATTATTGTTTTGCCGCAGGAAATATTTTGTATGACAAGATGATTGTCTTTGTATCGGATGCATCCAATTTATCCAGAATTTCTTCGTTTGGATTTGCATTTGGATACTTGGGGGGAGGCATCTTGTTTTTAGTGAATGCAATAATGACCCTAAAACCAGAATGGTTTTTTTTAACAAATAGTGCAGATGCAGTTCGTTGGTCGTTTCTTAGCGTTTCAATTTGGTGGTTATTATTTTTAATTCCGATCTCATTGTCAGTGATTGATAATCACAACAATAGATTTCAAGTGAAAACTATTTTCTATTCCTTTAAACAGGTTATGGGAACCATCAATCAAGTTTCTCAAAATAAAAAAATCTTTCTATTTTTATTAGCTTTCTTTTTATATATTGATGGCGTTCACACAATCATGGCTATGGCATCTGATTTTGCTTTGAACCTTAATTTATCGAGTAGCGCAGTAATTATTGGTTTGATACTTGTGCAGTTTGTAGCATTTCCCTCTACTTTGGGTTGGGCTTGGCTCGCTAATAAATATTCAGATATAAATATTTTATTAGTTACCATTTTTCTTTACTTGCTAATCATTGCATACTCTGTGAGGTTATCTAACGCTAGTGAATTTTATATCTTGGCATCCTTGGTAGGAGCTGTGCAGGGTGGTATCCAAGCAATTTCTAGAAGTTATTTTGCCAAAATTATTCCCCATGATAAAAGCGGCGAGTATTTTGGTTTTTTTAATATGTTTGGCCGAGCCGGTGCATTTATGGGTCCAGCAATGGTTGCACTAGCAGTTACTGTATATCCTGATCCCAGGGTTGGATTAATACCGATTGCTTTATTATTTGTTCTGGGAGGATATTGTCTTCTGAAAGTAAAAAATTTATGAATAAGTTTCTAACTCCTAAATATATATTTTTTTATTCAATACTTGGGTTGCTTTCACTATTTATTGCCCGCAGCATTCGTGCTCAACTTGAATACTCTTTAGGATTAGAGATATTGGTTTCGAGTACGATAATAGTGCCGATGTATATTATTGCAAGAAAGATCTTCAGGAATTTTCTCGAGAGCTAAGCACTTCTTTTAAAAGTCTTGGCTTATCGGTAATAATTCCATCAACGCCAATTTCTATAAGCTTGTTCATAGTAACGGCATCATTGATTGTCCATACATGAACTTTTAAATTATGTGCATGACAAAATGCAACCAGTTTTTTGGTTGCCAGTTTGATGCCATATTTATAAATTGGAATTTGTACACAATCAGAGCTTATCTTTGGAGATATTAGCTTCCAGGTTGCTAATCGGATTTTTAGGATTTGATTTGGCCCCATCGATGTGCAAACCCCGGGAAGATAGCTTTTTGCTAATTCAATTCTTTTATCGGAGAAGCTTGCAATGCAAATTCTTCCCTCAGCATTATGCTTCTTTAAAATCTCAAGAGCTGGAATTGCAACTGCATCAGTTTTTAAATCTATATTGAATTTGCTATCAGGGAATGTCTCCAATACTTCTGCAAGCGTGGGAATGGATTCATTTTTAAATATTTTAATTGTATCTATTTCAGCTGAATTTAAATCAGAGAATTTCTGATCGATGCCAGCAATTCTTAACAGAGAATCGTCATGAAAAATATAGACTTTTCCATCTTTGGATAGCTGAACATCAGTTTCAATATAGTGAGAGCCAAGTTCGATAGCATACTGAAATGCATTAATGGTATTTTCAGATGACTCTAAGCATCCTCCACGATGAGCAAATATAGAGCAACCAGGCTGATTTAAATAGTTTTTCATAGAGGGTTATTTTACTTGAAGCCTTTAATGTAAAATAGAATAATTATGAATCAAACTGAACTCCTCAAGCAAAGTATCGATCTTATGCTCATTGGAATGGGAACAGTTTTTTCTTTTTTATTATTGCTAGTGGTGCTTATGTTGATAATCTCTAAATTAGCAGCCGAGCCTAACGAAAACAGTAATTTAGCTGCTCAACCAAAATTACTAAATAATGAAGAAATTGTTGTGCATAAGAGGATCATAAGAGAACTTATGGAGCAATTACGTTGAGTCAAAAGAAAATTGGTATTACCGAGGTTGTGTTAAGAGATGGTCACCAATCTCTTTTAGCTACACGATTTAGATACAAAGATATGGCTGAGATTCTTAGCGCCATGGATGAGGTTGGGTACTGGTCAGTAGAGTCTTGGGGAGGCGCTATTTTTGATTCTTGCATACGCTATTTGGGAGAGGATCCTTGGGAAAGAATTAGAAATATCAAGGCTCTTATGCCTAAAACCCCGCAGCAAATGTTATTGCGAGGTCAAAACTTATTGGGCTACAAGCATTACGCTGACGATGTGGTTGATTTATTTGTTGAAAGATCGGTTAGAAACGGTGTGGATGTATTTAGAGTTTTTGATGCATTGAATGATGTAAGAAATATGGACAGAGCTCTTAAATCTGTAAAAAAATTAGGAGCCCATGCTCAAGGAACTATTTCTTACACCACTAGTCCAGTTCATACGATAGATACTTGGGTGGAACTATCTTTACAGCTTCAAGATTTAGGAGCAGATTCTCTTGCAATCAAAGATATGGCTGGCTTATTAAAGCCTTACGTAGCATTCGAGTTAGTTAGCAAATTAAAAGATACTCTTGAAATACCTATTCACATGCAGTGTCATGCAACAACTGGAATGTCTACTGCTACTGGTATCAAAGCCATTGAAGCAGGTTTGGATAATATCGATACGTCAATTTCAAGCATGAGCATGACTTATGGTCATTCACCAACTGAGGCAATGGTAGCAATTTTAGATGGCACCAACCGATCCACAGATTTAGATCTTGAAAAGCTTGAACCAATTGCTGAACACTTCAAAGCGATAAGAAAGAAATATAAAAAATTTGAAGGCTCTCTCAGAGGCATTGACTCAAGAATATTGGTTTCACAAGTTCCAGGTGGAATGTTAACCAATCTTGAGAATCAACTAAGAGACCAGAATGCCTCTGATAAATTTGATGAAGTATTATCTGAAATACCTAGAGTCAGAGAGGACTTGGGATTTATTCCACTTGTTACACCAACATCGCAAATTGTTGGTACTCAATCTGTAATTAACGTTTTATCTGGAGAGCGTTACAAAAATATTACAAAAGAAACCCGTTCATTGCTGCTAGGAGAATATGGAAGAACACCAATTCCTGTTAACAAAGAATTGCAAGCCAGAGTCTCCAGCGATGCCAAGATAATTGATTGTAGGCCAGCCGATTTGATTGAAAACGAACTAAGCTCAATAGAATCAAAGTTGGTTAATATTATTAAAGACAATAACTTATCTATTGAAGCTAGTGCTGACAACATTCTTATCTTCGCAATGTTTCCAGAGATTGGTTTGCAATTTTTTAAGAACATCAACAATCCCGAATATTTTGAGGATGAACCTCTTTTGTTTAAGGACAATGGAAATAATTGTTACTCAGTAAAAGTGAATGATGAAGAATATTTTGTTTCAATAAATTCACTTGGCGATATTGAGTTTAATGAGGCAATTTCTACTTCAAATACATCAAAAATAGCGCCACAAATCACATCAAACGAAGCATCTCAACCCATCAATGCACAGTTGGGTGGAAATATTTTTAAAGTCTTGTGCAAGGTAGGCGATGTCATAAGCATTGACCAAAATGTACTAATACTTGAGGCTATGAAAATGGAAACAGAAGTTAAGTCTCCATTTGGAGGAACTGTAACTGCCATCTACGTTCAAGAAGGGGACGCAGTTACTCCTGGTCAAATGTTACTTAGCATAGGATAGCAGTGGATATTAATAATTTTATTCAGTCACTAGGGGTTTTTTATTTAACTGGCAATCAAGTTCTTATGATTGCAGTGGGAATTTTGATTCTCTATCTAGCCATCAAGAAAAAATTTGAACCGTTACTATTACTTCCCATAGGCTTTGGAGCAATTCTTTCCAATATCCCTGAAATCGGATTAGCTCTCTCACCAATAGAGCAACTATTAAATGAAGCCAAATATTATTCCTTTATCGAATTAAATCAATTTTTAGCAACCAATAACCTAAGTCTTCCTATTAAAGAAAGCAATCTCTCATCAGCGCAGCTAGAGCAACTGCATTACATCGCTTCATCTCATAACTTTACTGGTGGAATGCTATACAAGTTTTACACCGTTGCTATTGGATCAGGTATTGCACCATTATTAATCTTTATGGGTGTAGGTGCTATGACTGATTTTGGACCTTTATTAGCTAATCCTAAAACACTTTTGTTAGGCGCTGCTGCGCAATTTGGAATTTTTGCTACGGTTCTTGGAGCTATATTTTTAAATCAATTTGAGGTCTTTTCTTTTTCTATAAAACAAGCTGCAGCTGTTGGAATTATTGGAGGTGCTGATGGTCCAACTGCGATATATGTTTCTTCTATGCTAGCTCCAGAGTTGCTGGGCGCTATAGCAGTTTCTGCATATTCTTATATGGCTTTGGTTCCTCTCATTCAACCTCCCATCATGAATGCGTTAACGTCTAAGGCAGAAAGGGCGCTCCCTATGACCCAACTAAGAATTGTTAGCCAAAGAGAAAAGATAGTCTTTCCAATCGTTTTGGTATTAAGTGTTGGTATATTATTGCCAAGCGCTGCTCCCTTAATTGGTATGTTTTGCTTCGGAAACTTATTGCGAGAATCTCAGGTAGTAGAGCGTTTAAGCGAAGTCGCTCAAAATTCGTTGATCAATATCGTAACCATTTTTTTGGGTCTCTCAGTAGGATCCAAGTTAGTGGCAGATAAATTTCTTACTTTCGAAACATTAGGTATCCTGGTTTTAGGAATCATTGCTTTTGGAATTGGAACGGCAACCGGGGTTCTAATGGCTAAATTAATGAACTATTTTTCTAAAGATAATATTAATCCATTGATTGGAGCTGCGGGAGTTTCTGCTGTCCCGATGGCAGCAAGAGTTGTTAATAAAGTTGGTCTCGAGAACAACTCACAAAATTATTTGCTTATGCATGCCATGGGTCCAAATGTAGCAGGTGTCATAGGATCAGCCGTTGCAGCTGGAGTAATGATTAAATTGCTTGGATAAATGGGACACTTTAAATCTATTCGACCCTTTAACGATTCTGAAATTAGAGATGTACTAGGGTCGCTTTGTAATTCACAAGAAGTGATTAATTTATTTGCTCAAGCCTCCAAACCCAATCTTTGGAGTTATGTTCCATTCTACAATTGGATTATCCGCAACAGGATAAGTAGACTTGCCAGTTCGATCAATTCTGTTGATGAGCTGCAGAATTATTTCAAAAAGCTTGTGAGTAATACCATTACTAATTCAATAGAGGAATTCACTTCATCGGGAGTTGAAAATTTAGATACAAAAAAGAATTATTTATTTGTATCCAATCATAGAGACATAACCCTAGACCCAGCTTTATTGAATTTCGTCATAAATAAAAACGGTCATCAGACGTCAAATATTGCTGTAGGCAATAATTTAATGTCAAAAGAATGGGCTGCAAATTTAATGAGACTAAACAAAAGCTTTATTATTCAACGAGATGGAGAATCCAAAAAAGAAATATATAACTCATTAATTTTGGCATCTGAATTTATTAATCATTGCCTAAATAATCATCAATCCGTCTGGATAGCACAAAAGCAGGGCAGAGCCAAAGATGGAATAGATAAAACAGATCCTGCAATTCTAAAAATGATACATCTCATGGAAAGAAAAAATACCTCACCAGGAGAATTCTTTAATGGAATTAATTTAATTCCGGTATCAATATCTTACGAAAAGGATCCAAACGATCTTCAAAAAGCAATTGAATTAGCTGAGTTAGCAGATCATAAAAACTACCAAAAGGGAGAGCTTGAAGATCTGCAATCTATTGCAAGGGGAATTAAAGAACAAAAGGGAAGGGTTCATTTGTCTATTGGAAAAAAATTAGAGCTTAACAAAGAAGATGATTACAAAGAGATTGCTTCAAAATTAACCGCTACTATTTTAAAAAACTACAAAATATTCCCAACCAATATTGCTGCTTACGAACTAGTCTCTAATAATAAGTATGACCACAGTTTTACCGATATGGAAATTGACAGCGCTAGGAATTATTTACAATCACG
>Ga0222713_10001434_pt1 | contig 26749 bp, 24 predicted proteins | sample C33_649DmetaG_FD_165061 | JGI IMG/M metagenome (GOLD analysis project Ga0222713, IMG submission 165061) | Estuarine water microbial communities from San Francisco Bay, California, United States - C33_649D | ecosystem: Environmental > Aquatic > Marine > Unclassified | place: USA: California... | reverse complement strand
CATATAGATATACATATAGATATACATATAGATATACATATAGATATACATATAGATATACATATAGATATACATATAGATATACATATACATATAGATATAGATATACATATAGATATACATATAGATATACATATAGATATACATATAGATATACATATAGATATACATATAGATATACATATAGATATACATATACATATAGATATAGATATACATATTATAATTGACGTTCGGCGTGCCATTTTTTAAACTTCTCATTGTAAGAGCAAGCAAATTTAAGAGCAGTCATTGCATTTTTATCTCTAAAAGCAGTTCTTAACAATTTACTATCACTCATAGTTTGTACCAATGCTATACCAATAGATTTATCATTAATACTTTCATATATATTATATATATCCGGTTCTAGTGTTTTCATTAGATATAATATTTTCTCATTTTCTCCAACTTTATCGTTTTTATTATCTTGTGGTAATATGACAGGTTCTATGATATTGTTATTAATCCTAATATTAGGCGTATCAATAGCATTTATAGTATCCATAGTTTTAAATTCTGTTATATCCTTTGTTTTTCTAATAACTTCTATAATATTAGCATCATCAAAATTATATAGTTTAGGTTTGTATTTGATATCATAAGGCCATATGTATATACCTCTACAAGTATAATTCAATTTTTTAGTGAATTTTTCTATCTCTTCAATAGATTCTTTATACAAATTAAAATATGTTTTAATCTTAAAATTACATACATCTATAGTACTATCTGGTGTATATTGATTTTCTAATAAATTATATATAATTTTAATGCGTTCAGGTAATATTTTATTTTTTAAATGTATGCCTTCATAGCAAATTATATCATTTATTAGAAACGTCCATGTGTCATCTTTACATTTTACCATTTCACCATCAAGCAATGTATTTTTAAATAAATTCTTATCAAATAATCCCCTTCCAAAAATTATACGCGGTCTTTGATATCCGGGATGGATTTTTTTATCAATATAGTACATAATTTCAATATCATTATATAGAGTAAAATAAAGATAATATCGGTTTCCGTTAGAACGTAAATTAAACATATGGTTTTTTAAAATAAAATTAATATTATTATTATCTAAATTGTGGTGATGTCTCTGTAATATTTTAATATTATATTTACTATACAAATCGTTTAATATAATATCTTTGTGGTCATTACTTTTAATGTTAAAAGCAATTCTGTTAGAGAAACTGATAATACCCTGCATATTATATTGTGTATTATAATTTTATATAATATATCATTTTTTTAAATAAAAACAATATAAAAATAATTAATTATATATATATGATTTGAAATTATAATGAATAATTTATATTACGATTGGTTTAATAATGAAACATATTGGTTTCAAAAAAATAAAGATGTTGATAAATATTTATGTGATAAATATTTAAAATACATTGAAAATACTAAGAATATTATAGAATATAAAGAATTCTATAGTAAAGAAACCCTGATATCATGTATATTATTATTGGATCAGATACCTCGTCATTATAAAAGATTATATGGCACCGAAGGCGTTGAAATAGATGTTGATAAATATTCGGAAAAGGCTACTAAATTAATAAATTATATATTATCAATTTATTCAAAAGATTTATCTATAGATGAATTAAGTTTTATTTTATTACCATATAGACATATAAAAAATATAGAAAAAATACACGAAATAGTAAAAATATATATTAATATATATAATAATACCTATAGCGACAAATCAAAATGTAAAAGATATTTAACAGCTACATTAAATAATATTTACAAAGATATTAATGCTACATATTTAAATTTTACCTTACCTATAAAAGAGTGGCAAGATATTGATAAAAATATATTTGATAAATCTTCTTTAAATATACATATACATGATATTGAAAATATTGAAAATAATATTGTTTATAACACTATAAGAAATGAATTAAATAAATTAAATAATCCACGTATTATCGTATCTGTATCTGGTGGTGTAGATAGTATTGTAGCTTTATATATTTTAAATAAATTATCTAATAATGTATTGGCACTTCATATAAATTATAATAATCGCGATGAATCACATGAAGAACTTAATTATGTTAATTATTTCTGTTATAAATTCGGTATTAAACTAGTATATAGAACTATAACTGAATTTAAAAGGATAGATTGTCTCAATAATGGTTTAAGAGAACTATATGAAGACACTACGAAAAAAATAAGATTTGATATGTATCATAAACTAATAAATAATGATGAAAATACAATTGTATTATTGGGACACAATAAAGATGATTGTTTTGAAAATATTATCACAAATATTACAAATAGAAATAACTATGATAATTTATGTGGTATGGAAATATTAAAAAAAATAGATGAAATTAATTTTTGGAGACCTATGCTAAATATTGAAAAAAAAGATATCATAAACTTTGCGAATATTAACAATATACCATATTTATGTGATAGTACTCCTGAATGGAGTGTTCGAGGGAAAATAAGAGACAAACTAAAAGATGTATTAAAGAATTTAAATAATAATAAATTAGATGAGGAAAATAACGATAATATAAATGCTTTTTTTTCATTAAGCGAACATATTACAGAAAATAATAATATAATTAACGATATAATTATAAATAAATTGTTATCTAAGATGTCTGAAGTTAATGAAACAAAAAATAAAACATACATAGTCGCAATTTATGATGATGAAACATTAGAATATTTAAAATATAAAAGTATAATGAAAATATTCTTAAATAAATTAAATGTCAATATTTCCAATAAATGTTTAAATGATATTACAATTTATATTAGTAAAAAGAGAGAAGGTTATTTTGTAATAAATAAGTATTATAAAATGAAAATACAGAAGGATATAAACGAAATGTATAAATTATATATTATTCATAATTAATATATTATTTCATTTTTTTATCATATAACGATAATTTATAATTATATAAAATATTAAATATCAATTAAATAATGAGTGAAAGCAAATTAAAAGAATATAATGATGTTTGTGATATACCCGAAAATACAGTTGCGATTGATGGATTTATATATTCGCTAGAAGGATGGAATCATCCAGGTGGACAACAAATAATGATATTTGGAGGCAATGATGTATCAGTATACTATAAAATGATACATCCATTTCACAATGATAATATGCGTAATAAAATGCCTTTAGTAGGAAAATTAATAAATTATGATAAAGATTATACGTTTGGGTCTGATTTTGAAAAGGAATTGAAAAAAGAAGTATCTAAAATTGTACCACCACATAAAATGTATGCAACTTTAGGTTTTAAATTTAGATTATTATTATATTGTGTAAATTATATAATTTTAATTTATTATTATATTAATTATGGAGCATCAATATTATTATGTACATTGTTGGGTTTTTCAGAGGCATTAATAGGTCTTAATGTACAACATGACGCAAATCATGGAGCTATATTTAAGAATCCTTTATGGAATGAATTTTTTGGGTTTGGTGCTGATTTAATAGGAGGTAATAAATATTTATGGCTACAACAACATTGGACACATCATTCATATACAAATGATATTATAGATGATCCTGATACAAAAAGCATAGAACCGTTTGTGTTATTACATAATTATAAAGATTCTATAGGAAAAAGAAACAATTTTACAAAATATCAACATATTTATATAATACCCTTATTCTCATTATATTGGCTGTCATCAATTATATCAACAGAGTTTTTAACAAACATTCAATATTCGGTTGATAAATATTCTAAAATAAATTTCAATAATAATTATATTAAAAAAGCAAGATATATTTCCATTATCTTAAGAATAATACACATATATATTAAAATTATTACACAATTATATTTTCATAATATATATGTAGCATTATTATATGTGCTATATGGTTCAGTAATATCATCTTTATCATTAGCAATCCCATTTTCACTATCTCATAATTTTATAGGAGTAGATAGAGAGCCTAAAAATAAAGATTGGTATAAAGCACAAGTTGAAACATCATGTACTTATGGTGGTAAATATATAGGGTATATATGCGGTGGTCTAAATTATCAAATAGAACATCATTTATTTCCAAGAATGAATAGTGCTTGGTATCCATATATTAAAGATAAAGTAGAAGAAATATGTAAAAAATATAATGTTAAATACACCTATTATCCAACATTTATAGATAATTTTAGTTCTACATTTAAATATATTAAAAATGTAGGTAATCCTATTATTATTAAAAAGAGTACATAATTATTTAAAATCTAATAAATTCAAAAAAAATATTAAATCTATCTAAAAATATAATTATGTACTCTTTTTAAATTACAAAATTATCAGAGAATCTATAAGATTTAACATCTCTTTTCAATAAACACATGGGAACATTTTTGATAGGTAAATCCGTTTTATTAGGTTTTGTAGAATAATCAAATATTTCTGTATAATCAATATTTGGATTCGTATTTTCTGCTATATCTGCCGTATATACATTTTCAAGTTCTTTGCTAAACTCTCTTTGCTGTTTTGTTTTAATATCATTTTGTAAAATTATTTCTTTATTAAAATTAGGGTTATTTATATCAACATTTTCATTATAAATATTAATCTTATTTTTATTAATCAAATCTATATCATTTTTATTTGGTAATGATTTAATAGGTTCATTATATATATTTACTAATTTAGGCGGTGGTACATCTTTTTTTTTAACAGCATTATCATTTAATATATCATTGATTTTATAGGGTTTTGACGTATCATAATTATTTGTATTTTTAATATTATTTATTTTTTTATCATTTATGTTGTTTCCTTTAATATTAACATAAATATACAAAGCAAAACAGATTAAAAAAATTATACATATTAATTCGATATAATATAAATATTTATCTTTCATATTTACTATATGATAATAATATTTTAATAGTTTTAAAATATCATTAATCATCTTCTTCAATGAATTTTAGTTTTTGTTTATTATTGTCTTCATCCACGACATCTTCACATATTTTAATCAATTCATTATCTTGATAATAAGAAACGTTATATTTATTATTATTATAAAATTTAAGCCTCGAATAACCTTTGCGTTTAAATACGGAAAAATCATCAAGTATATCAATACATAATGGTATATATTTTCTATCTTCAGGGCGTTCTCTCAATATTCTACCGATTGATTGTTGTATATCCGATATAGGAGAAGCAAAAATTAAAGTATTTAATGATGGTACATTAAAACCTTCTGATGCTAATTGATATGTTGCTAATATTATTTGTTTTTCTGAAGATATATTTAAATCTGTCTGTTTCATACCCCCGACATAATAACCATAGTCTTTATTTAAGATATTTTTATCTATTATATATTTTTCAATATCTTTTAATAAATTTCTGCGTTCGCTAAGAATTAAAATACGTCTATCAGGATCTTTTTTAAGTAATGTTTCAATAACATTTATAATATATTCCGTTCTAGGGATGAAATTGCATATATTATTAATCATTCCAGCTATATTTTCCTTACCATTCCACATTTGTTTTATTGCGGAATATTCAATATTCGGTTCGTAATATTTATGTATTTGCACTTCTACTTCTGTGAAGTCCTTATTTTTCATTGTATATACAGAATTTCCAATGTAATGTTCAAAAACTTTTCGCATCCCATCTTTACGATTTAATGTTGCTGATAATCCTAAAAATATTGGTGTATTTAGTTTTCTGAAAGCTTTACAAAATACTTGTGCTCCTGTATGATGTACTTCGTCAATTATTACAAAACCTATATCTTTGAAAATATTTTCATCATAATCTCTCATAGCAAGTGATTGTAAAGAAGCTATAATAAAATCCTTATTTACTACATCTACTTTTTTCTGCTTAATTATACCTATTTTAGAATTTGGTGAAAATGTTTTAACGGTGTCAATAAATTGTTGATTGAGAAAATCTTTATGACTAATAAACATCGTTTTTTTCTTTAATTGACAAGCTATATATAAACTCATAATTGTTTTGCCAAAACCACATGGAACAGATATAATACCTCCCATTTTTAAGGGATTTTTAGCAGCTTCTAAAAACTTTTTAACAGGTTCGTTTTGATATTCCCTCAATTTACCTATAAATTCAACATTAATATCAGTACCTCCGGGTAGTTTTATAATTTCAGGTAAACCATATTTAGACAACCCATAATATCTAGGTATATATATCCTTTTATCAGTTTCTTTATAAAGAATAATTTTACTATCTTCATCGCTTTTTTTATTACCCATATCAAAATTAATTTTAGGAATCAAAGTTAAATCCAATTTTATCTTTGCGATTTCTTCATTATCTAAAGAAGATTTTAATAAACTATAACCTTTCGACGTAAGCATTTAAAATATTATACTTTTATACATTAATATAATGTTATCATTTTTTTATATGAATTATAATAGAGTATATTAATAGATATAATACGATGATTATTGATTCATTGAGAATTTTAGCTACATCATTATTATTTATTGCAATGATGATTTATAAAATACCTCTGCAAAATATGTACAAAAACAGTTTAATTCAAATATATATAGCTATTTTTTGTTTGATTATATTAATATTTGTTGATAATATCACAGGTTTCATAATAACATTAACAGTATTAATCATATATTTTAGAGTTTATAGTATAGAAATTAAAGAAAAAAAAAAAGAGTTTTATGAAAATGATAATACCAAAAAAGATAATAAAAATATATCAAATAAAAAATGTATAGATAATAAATGTTCATTAGATTATCCTGAAATGAAAAATAATGATAGTATTAAAAATGAAAGTATTAATAGTATAAAAATTAATACATGTGGATTACAACCTTATATTACACCAGAACATTTAATGGCCGTTCAAACAAATATATTAGATAATAATACATATAATGATGAAATTTCAGATGTTAATGTACTTCCCGATGAATATAAAAATCTCAATGTGTATAAATCACAAGGATTAAATACAGGAAATTACCATTTAAATGGTTATGATAATTATAATATAGAATATGGAACTCTTGATTTTAAAAATCTCTTTGATAATTAGAATTATATAATGGTAAACGAAAAATTTGTTTCAAAAAATGAAAATGATGAAATAGTCAAAAATACATTTATTATTTTTGGATATGTCTTAGTATCTATAATGGTCGTAGTATCATTAATATGGAGTTATAACTATAATAATAATTTATATCTATTTGTTGTTATATATAGCATAATTATAATATTATATACGGTTGTTATTGTATCTTTAGTTGTTATTAATAAGGAAAAATACGACAACATTACTTATAGATTGTTATTTAGTTCAACAATTTTTACAATATTTTTAACATTTATAATTGGAGTATTTTTTATTTATAAATTTTTTTCAGTTCCTAGTTTAAAAAATAAAGAAGAAATCATAAATTACTCATATAAATACGGAAACGATAGAAGATATTAAATGTATGTTAATATTGATAGTATATATAATATACTAAATAATGACACAGTTTTAATCAAAATATCATATGACATTAATGAATCGTATAAATATTCAGGAAATTTTTCATAAATTGTGTTAAATAAAGGAGTATTATATAATAATAATACTAAAATCACAATTGTTAAATTCTTTTTAACTAATTCTATATCAAAATAATTTTTTTTATCAATATCACTAATATTTTGCGAATTAACATCACCATATTGTTGTTGTGAGTAATTATCTATTACGTTATAATTACTATTTATATTATTATGTTGCGACTGCTGTGGTGGTTGTTGTTGTTGATGTTGATGGTGTATTGGATTAATATTTATAGATGGTTGGTTATTATACTCATTAATATCCTCATATTTTTGAGGAATAATATTTTTTTCTATTTTATTTTTTGAAGAAAATTCATCGCGAAATTCATTTAATACATCTTGAACAATTGGATCATTAATATCATTATTTTCAACTGTTTTTACATTTTGATTAACAGGTAAAGTTTTTGTAGGTGTCGACATTATAAGATGAATACTAATAAATTATTATATTTTGATATTTTGTATTAAAACGCAATATCATAAATTATAATGTAATTATTTCTTTATACATCTGCCAGATAATGGATTACATTTTTTACCAATATCTTCACATTCTTTAATTTTCTTTTCTGAACATTTATTAACCGGTACGTTTTCACCTTTTTCATTTTCTTTCTTATCTTCTTTAACTTCATCCTTTACCTTTTTCTTTGCTTCTTTCTTTAGCTTTTTACATTTACCAGTTTCTAAGTCTCTTATTTCATCATCTTTGCATTTTTTTACACAATTGCCTGTTAGAGGGTTTATTTCTTTACCATCTGGGCATATTTTAGCAGGTTTTAATTTTTTAATTGGTTTATTTATATCTTTATGAATTACAACTTTATCTAATTTTCTTTTTTCTATTAAATTGATATTCTCATAAGAGTATAAATCTATATCATTATATTTAGGTCTTTCCAAATTAAGATAATTATATAATGCCGATTTTGTTTTTTCTTCCTCGAAAATATTTAATAGGTTTCTTTTATCGTTTAAATACTTAGAATATTCTAAATCTTGATTTATTCTCGGTACTTCATATATTTCGTTATATTTTATTTTTTTTTGATTTATTATATTTTCTTTATCATTTAAATTTTTAAAATACTCTTTAATATTATTTTTTAATATTATAGTATCATTTATATCATATTTATCATTATTACAAATATTAATAATATTTTTTTCTATATTTCTTAATATATCCATTTAATAATATTAAGGATAAAAAATAAACTATATTAATGTTGAACAATATCTTCAAACATACTTTTATAAAAAGTTTGGAGATTTTCAGCAGGATTTAATTGTTCTTCATAAACACTTCGTGGAACATATTTAACAACTACCTTTTCTTTTTTACATTTATTTATTTTACTATAATAACCTTGTATTATAAGTAAAGACCCTATAAATAATAAAAATATAGCAATTGCTTTCATATCAATGTTTATTAGCCTCTAAAATAAGTAAATTATTTATTTTCTTCATTTTTTCTTTCACTCCATACATCTACATTTTCTATAACTTCCTTTATGCTAGATAAATTTACAGTTGTATCAGTAATATCCTCATTTTCTTCATTTATAGCATCTATAGGAGTTTGATTTTTTTGAGCATCAATTGACGATTGGATACTGTTTAATTTTCTACTTTCGAATAAAGCGTCTTTATCCTCCATATTTTGTTTATATTCTTTCATTAATGTATTTAGTTGCGTGTTTGAATATTCTATATTATTGATAAATTCAGGGTCTGGAGACCAAGCGCACCAACATCCCACCTCGGCAACATAAATATGAAATTTATCTCCTAATTTTTTTAGAAATTCACTGCGAATTTTTGCTTCTTCAATTGTTTCAAAAGAACCTCTAACTTTTACACCACGAATACTTGTAACCGCGCCATATTTTTCGGCATATTTATTCTCTAAATCTTCATTATTAACTGATTTAAAAAATTTATATTGTTCATTTAATTCATTTGCGTCCAAAATATATTTATGGTTTTCCATAACATTATCAATTAAATCTTTTGATTCTGGATATTTATCTTTAATATTATTAAAAATATCTTTTACATTGTTTGAAAAACTTTCAATAAATTTACTAAAATATAATACATCTTTATTTATAATAGCATCCTCAGGACTAATAAATGATAATAGCACATATTTCTGTCCTCTTATTGGTTTGTCCTCATCTAAATGGTCTTCGACGCGAGTTTCTACTAATTCTATTTTTTGTGTTTCACTTGTCATATTATAATAATTTAATATATCTATAATCTTATATATATTTTATATTATAATAATAAAGAATATGAAAGAAACTTTTTTCAATAGCAATGATACATTAATAAAATTGTTTAAATATATATTTATGGGATTTGTAGTTGTTTATATAGCAGCGATATTACCGAATAATAATTTGGAAGCTGGGGAATTATTTATATTAGGTTTATCGGCCGCATGCACATATTCAGTTTTAGATATGTTTTCTCCTTTAATATCAAAATATGCGAGTGATGGTATTGGAATAAAAGAAAGTTTTACATTGGATAACATTTTATTATGATTTCATAGCGATGGAATAATTTCATAATTTAAATCAATACATATTTTTTTCCATATCTGATCTTGAATATATAATTTTTCTCTACTTTTCAGTAGAGGAAAATATCGTAGATATTCATTTAACCCGAGAATTTGAAAAAATTTATATAATACATAACTATATGATAAAAAGTTTTTTCTATCTTTCGGACAATGTTTCAAAAATGGTGCTTGAATACTTCTAAACATACTGCATAATTTTTCTTCTAATTCTGGACTAAATTGAGGAGTTGGTATTCCATTTATTCTATTTATAATATAATTAATATGTTCATAATATTTATTAATACGTAATCTTTTTAAAATATCACGCATTTTTGTATATGTTATTTTTTTTAAATCTATAATTTTTTCTTTTTTTATTTCTGCTAATATTTTTTCAAAAATTTCGTCTGGTATGTCTGTACTTTCTTTACCCTGAACTTGATTACACCATTCGCGAAAATGGTTTATACGTTTATAGCAAAAATGAGAAGTATCCTTAGTATTTTGTTTTAATATTGGTCTATTTTGTTCTACTAATAATAATTCTTGATATCCACAATTATTACATATTATTATCGCGTCATGTTGTAAACAAGTCATTTGTATTTTACATTGTTTACACATTTCTATATTTTCTTCCTCGACATTTCTAACGTGTTTTTTATTTATAATAGACATATATTTGTCTACAAGTGTGCTTTTATCTTCTTTAATAATATTTTCTTCAATATTTAAAGATTTTTCATCATTATTATTTACAATATTTATATTTTCATTTATATTATATGATTTTTTTTCTTCATTTATATTATTTAAAGCATCTAAAACATTAATTGTATTCGAAGAATTATTTATTTTTTTTTTTTTACTTTCGGTTTTAATGGTTTTCATTTGTTTCATATGTAAATCTGAAGAAGATTTAATAATATTATCTTTTCCAATTAATACATTATTAATATTCGCTTGTTTTTCTACTGTTTCATAATACTGAAATAATATATAGCTTGTATTTTTATAATATTCAATTTCATCTATATTATTAAGCTCATTTATTTTAGTTTTAACATCTATTATTTTTTCTCTTAATTCAATATTACTGTTCCATAAATTTCTATTTATTTCATATATTTCTTCGTCATTATATTGATTTTCTTTATTTTCACATAGCTTATTATTTACTATATTTAAATTATTATCATATTCTATTAATAAATTATTGTAATATTCAATTTGTTTATTGGAATTTTCAAAATTTTTTATCATATTATTATGCATTGCGTCAAGAGTGTAACTTTCATTTGTGTCTATATTAAATTTTTTTTTTGATGATTTCTCTTTAAACATCATTATAATAGAATTATTAATATATAGTTTTATATGAATTATTTTTAATATTCGCGTACTTATTTATATTTTTTTCTCCTCTAATAGTATAAAAGAATATAGCGTAAATGGGTGGTGGTCTTCTTCAACTAGTTGCTTATGGTGCTCAGGATGTTTATTTAACAGGTAATCCTCAAATTACTTTTTTCAAAGTTGTATATCGTCGTCATACTAACTTCGCTATTGAAGCTATTCAACAGACTTTTAACGGCAATCCCGGATATGGAAATACAGTAACATGCCAAATATCTAGAAATGGTGATTTAATAAATAGAATGTATGTACAGGTTGATATTCCTGAAGAAAAAAGCACCGCATGCCAATATGTAAATTATTTAGGCTTAAGATTATTAAAATCCGTAGTTATTGAAATTGGAGGACAGCAAATAGATAAACATTACTCAGATTGGTTATATATCTGGAATGAATTATCATTACCTGTTGGAAAGCGTGAAGGTTATAACTCTATGGTAGGTGCTGAAGGTGTATCCGCATCAAATAAAACATTATATATACCACTTGAATTTTGGTTCTGTAGAAATGTTGGTTTAGCACTTCCTTTAATAGCTCTTCAATATCATGAAGTAAAAGTTAAAATTGAATTTGAAACAAAAATTAATTGTGTATGTAAAACAACTGGTGCTGAGGCTGATACTAATGATTTAACAGATGTTCCCAATATAACTAATGTTTCATTATGGGTAGATTATATTTTCCTTGATACTGACGAGCGCAGACGTTTCGCACAATTATCACACGAATATTTAATTGAACAATTACAATTTACAGGAACTGAAACTTTAAATCCTGGGTCTAATCGTGTAAAATTAAATTTTAACCACCCTTGCAAGGAATTAATATGGGTCGCTAAATTAGCTTCCCCTGTAAATATCCATTCTCGTTGGTATGATTACACTAACACTGATATTGCGGATAGCAACAAATATGTTTTAAATGATCTTTGCACTAATCCATTTAAAGATGCTATATTACAATTAAATGGAAATGATAGATTTGCTTTAAGAAAAGGGTCTTATTTTAACTATGTTCAACCATATCAACATCATTCTAATATTTCTAAAAATCACGGAATTAACGTATATTCATTTGCTCTTAAACCTGAAGATCATCAACCAAGTGGCACACTTAATATGTCTCGTATCGACACTGCTACTTTGATGGTAACAGTCACAGATGAATTATATACAGGTGCTAATTACCCTCTCCCTACTTCAACTAAGGGAGCAGCGGGAGCAACATATAAAGGCATCAATATTTATGCTGTAAATTACAACGTATTACGCATATTATCTGGTATGGGTGGTCTCGCTTATTCCAATTAAATTTTAACTATTTTATTTTTTTATTACTTTATAATATTAGTTTGTGTATATTATACATCTTTTTTTTTTCTCCTCTAATAGTATAAAGAATATAGCGTAAATGGGTGGTGGTCTTCTTCAACTAGTAGCTTATGGTGCTCAGGATGTTTATTTAACTGGTAATCCTCAAATTACCTTTTTCAAAGTTGTATATCGTCGTCATACTAACTTCGCTATCGAAGCTATTCAACAAACTTTTAACGGAAATCCTGGATATGGTAATCGCGTAACTTGCCAAATATCAAGAAATGGTGATTTAATACATAGAATGTATTTATCTGTTGATATGTCTGAAAATGAAGTTAATTTATGCCCATATTTTGGATTACGTTTAATTGATTATGTAGAATTAGAAATAGGTGGTCAAAAAATAGATAAACAATATTCACACTGGATGTATATATGGAATGAATTATCATTACCTACTTCTAAACGCGACGGATACAAAAAAATGGTAGGTGGAGATGGTGGCGTAATTAAAGACCAATTATATATCCCTCTTGAATTTTGGTTCTGCCGTAATGTAGGTTTAGCACTTCCTTTAATTGCTCTTCAATATCACGAAGTCAAAGTAAATATTTTATTCCAAACTGCTGATAAATGTAAATCAACATCAACCGCACCAACAGTTTTCGGTTCAGCATCATTATGGGTAGATTATATTTTCCTCGATACTGATGAGCGCAGACGTTTTGCTCAATTATCACATGAATATTTAATTGAACAATTACAATTCACCGGTTCTGAATCTGTTTCAGGTGATATAGTAAAACCAAAATTATCATTCAACCACCCTTGCAAGGAATTATATTGGTTTACAACTTTTAATAAAACAAATGCTTCCGGAATTGAAGTAAATAATATAAATTGGTTTAACTATACTAATCTATCTTCTGATATGAATGGATTAAATAATACACTTAAAAATGAAACAGCAAATAGAAATTTACGTGCCATATCTTCAAATAACACTACTAAAACCGCTAAATTAGTATTAAATGGAAACGATCGCTTTTCAGAAAGACCTGGTTCTTATTTCAATATGATTCAAACTTATCAACATCACGAAAATATTCCAAATAATTCAGGTATTAACGTATATTCGTTCGCATTAAAACCCGAAGAACATCAACCAAGTGGAACTCTAAATATGTCCCGCATAGATACCGCTGTATTAAACTTATCATTAAATTTAGGCACTGATACCGCAAATATGGTTTATTCATTAAATGTATATGCTGTAAATTACAACGTATTACGCATATTATCTGGTATGGGTGGTCTTGCCTATTCAAATTAAATTTTAACTATTTTATTTTTTTATTACTTTATAATATTAGTTTGTGTATATTATACATCTTTTTTTTTTCTCCTCTAATAGTATAAAGAATATAGCGTAAATGGGTGGTGGTCTTCTTCAACTAGTAGCTTATGGTGCTCAGGATGTTTATTTAACTGGTAATCCTCAAATTACCTTTTTCAAAGTTGTATATCGTCGTCATACTAACTTCGCTATCGAAGCTATTCAACAAACTCCTACAGGAAGTAATTCTTTAGGTTCTCGTGCTAGTTTTCAAATTACCCGCAATGGTGATTTAATCCATAGAATTTACTTCAATGGAAGAATTAAAAATAATAATACCGTCGATAATTCTGCTGTTGCGCTTGTTCCAAATTTTGGTCAAAAACTTTTAAAGAATGTAGAACTAGAAATCGGAGGACAACGTATAGATAAACATTACTCCGAATGGTTATATATATGGAATGAATTATCATTACCTGTTGGAAAACGCGAAGGTTACAATACTATGGTTGGAGCAAATAAAGGTAATTTATGTACTAAGTTATTAAAGGGGCAAGAATATGAATTATATGTACCTCTTGAATTCTGGTTTTGTCGAAATGTAGGGTTAGCACTTCCATTAATCGCTCTTCAATATCATGAAGTTAAAATTAATATTGAATACGATACAGCTGATAATTTAGTAGATGATAATGACAATAATTTATGCTACGACGAGTCTTTAAAAACTGTTGCTGCGCAAATATGCTCAAATGGAAACAAGCAGTATGGAACAACAACTTCCGTTTCTCCAAATGTTTTTGCCGAAAATAAAAATATTTCATTATTAGATGCTACATTATGGGTTGATTATATCTTCCTTGATACTGATGAACGCAGACGTTTTGCACAATTATCCCACGAATATTTAATTGAGCAATTACAATTCACAGGTTCAGATACCATTAATAAATCAAGCTCCATAGATAACATGAAGAGCATCCGTATGAATTTCAATCATCCATGCAAAGAACTCATATGGGCAATAAAACGCGACAATTTAACAGGTCATCAAGTTTTCTGGAATAATTTCTCTTCAGCGAATGGTTCAACGTCAGCAAATCCTAATAATACAATGAATGAGTACATTGCGTCAAAAAATAATACATTACAAGCTAAGATAATGCTCAACGGTAATGACAGATTTGCTACCCGTAAAGGCGATTATTTCTCATTAGTACAGCCATATCAACATCACGAAAATACCCCTGACGTATATCACAGTGGTATTAATGTTTATTCGTTTGCTCTTAAACCAGAAGAACATCAACCGAGCGGAACCTTAAATATGTCTCGTATTGATACAGCAGTATTAAATGTATCTTCGGAAGTTAACGGAACTATATATGTATTCGCAGTAAATTACAACGTATTACGTATATTATCTGGTATGGGTGGTCTTGCTTATTCCAATTAAATTATTTGAAATGTTTATTTTTATCCAATATATAAAATCATAATATCTAAAGAATTAATATATATATTAAAGTATGGAATTAAATAATAAAAAATTTGATAAAGTAATAGAGAAACAAGAATTATCTAATTATAAAGCTAAAAAATGTGATTGCTGTAATAAAAATTTAATATTATTGGAAACATTAACGAATAAATGTAAATGTAAAAATTTTTACTGTAACAAACATCTATTCTATAAAAATCACAATTGTGAATTTAATTATATCATTGAATTTAAAGAAAAATGTTCTAGTAATATAATAAATTTAGAAAATAAGGTTATTAAAATTTGAGTACATAATCTTTTAAAATCTTTTAATTTTAGAAAATTATTAAAATCTATAGAAAAATAAAATTATGTACTCAAAAATTGATTAATACATTAGAATTAATATATATTAAGATATGAATTATCAAGAAGATATATTTAAAAAAGCTTCAGTTATTATTATTGAAAAGTATGAAAAATACGAAGATATACCAGATATTTACAAGTTCCTATATAAAACATATATTCCTGATTCAATTGGCAAAAAAAGAAAAAATATTAATTTAGATGAATGATGATATATAAATTATATTAATCATCAGATATTATTACATTTTTTTCATAAGGTTCTAAAATTTCATTTACAATTATATTAGGATTAAAATCATCATAATTCATAAAAATTTTAAGTAATTGTTCTGAAAATCCAGATATGATAGCGGTACCCTCAGTATCATAATTTACTGGGAATGCATTATTAGATTGCGAGTTAAGATTCCAAAATATAAATTTAGGTGCTGTAAAACCCGATAATTTAAATTTATTTATAATATTATCATATATTGTTTCAATTGTATCTCCACTATCAGTTGCTTCATTAAATTGCATATCAGTAAATACAAATAGTTTTTTAGGCATTTCGCAATCCGGAATATTATTTTCAATACCATATCTAATGATACAATCGCAACATTTAACGAAATCTGTGCTAAATCCATAATCAATATTTAACATACTCTTAATATAGTCCAATAATGAAGGTTTATCTTGTGAGATATTAAGAGTAACTAATTTAGGATAATCGCTAAATGTAATAAATTTATTTTTGAATATTCCATCACAACACAATGAAGTAAGAATACCTAATGCTGTAGCAACTTGTGCGGGAATACTTCCATTTCTCGCATTAAACATAGACCCTGATAAATCCACAATTGCTAAAGAATTTGCCAATACCCCATTCTTTTTAACATTATCTATTATTGTATTCCATTGTAATTCTATAGTTTCACAGTAATTATCATTACCATCATTAGTGTATCTATTTTCAATATAATATTTAGTTAATTCATGAGGCAATATTCCTGTTACTTTTATTTCCTTATTACCACATCTTACATCTGACAAATATTTAAGATATCTTTCTTTATCATGTTTCATAAAAGCATTTATTAATTTTTTAGAAGCAATACCGGGTACCTGTTCGTATTTAATCTTGTCCCATTCGTTATTACACATTAATTTTTCAACAATATTAATTTTCTCTCTCAAAGGAACAATTAAATTTTTACGATATTTTTCCATTTTTCTTTTGTCATCAATACCATATATTTCAGTTGCTATTTTTTTTGCCATATGTCTTCTTTTATCACATCTGCAATTTTCTGTAGGTGCCCATTTAGCACATAAAGATACATTTTCATTATTATCTAATAATATTTTATCATCTAATAATTTTTTGGCGAATAATTTAAGCTCATATTTATTATCACTATGATATGATATATATAATAAATCTTTCCAACATCCATATTTATTAACATATGTAATAATATTGTCATAATATGTATTAGGTTTATTATTTTTTAACCATATCATAGCTTGGTTTGATATTTTTTTTTCCTTCTTTCCATTTAATCTATCTCTGCCATTGAAAATAATAGCTACCGTTTTTTTAGGGTCATCTTTCCAACATTTTTCTAAATAATTATAATTATCAGTTTTATTTAAATCTCTTACAAAAAGCATAAAATAATCTATAATATTTTTGTTAGTTGTTTTTAACGACACCGCACCATTATCTGTATTTGTATATGTTTTATAAGACATCTTTGTAGTTGATGTTTTATATAAAAATAATCTTATATCAATTTTTTGTTATTATTATTTTACTGCGGCTGCCGCAGCTAGTTTACTTGCTGATGGGGGAAAATGATGAGAGATAAGTTTTTGTAAAATAAAATAATTAATCTCATCTTTGTCATTTACATTTAGAATTTTTCTTAGTTTATCGTCAGGAAGGATAAATCTTTTATTTTCAGGTTTATTTAAATTGTGTTCTTTAATGTATGCATTGATATATCTGGTAATATCTGTTCGTGATTTTTCGGTTCCGTGTGGTTCTCCAATAAAATCGCATAGTTCATCTGAAATTTTATTTGGTTTAGCAAATCCCGATGGGGAATTTTTAGCGTTTTGTCTCTTTTTTTGTACCTTTTCAATAATTTTTTGCTGTTTTTCATATTCTTTAGATAAGATTTTCAACATCCCTTGAATTTCTTTGAAATTCGATGACAAAGTATTTACTTTCTCAATAATATTTTGTAGTACACTGTCCTGTGGTGAAGCAACATTAGATGATTGAACATCGACAGCAACTGTTGTTACGTCAACCGCATTTACAGCAGGAGGGGCATCTTTTTTGACAACTGGTGTCGCAGCATTTTTAGAAGCAGTTTTTTTATCTGGTTTTTCATTTTTGACTGGGGTTACCGGAGTAGCTTGAATATTAAGAGTAGCGTCATTTACGATTTTAGTACCAGTTGCTTTCTTATTAGATGGCATTATTTAGTATTTTAGTTTATGGATATTTATATATCCTTTTGTTTATATCATTTTATATGTAAAAATTATATATTATCGCATTATATTTTAAGATAATATTAAAATGAAAATTAATAGAATAGGTACTTATAAAACAGGATTTAAATATTTTAATAAAAATATAGAAATAACAAATGAAAATGATATTAATTTTTATAAAAGTTTAAAAATACCACCCGCTTACGATAATGTTACTATTTTAAATGGAAAAAAAATAATAGCATATGGTTATGATTCTAAAAATAGAAAACAAGTAATTTATAATCCTAAATTTATAGAAAAACAAAACAATTCTAAATTTATTAAAATAGAAAAATCTATTAAATATTTTAAAAAATTAAAAAATAAAATTAAGAAAGACATCTTAGGTAATGATATTAAAAATAAAATAATAAGTATTATAATAACACTCATTATTGATTGTGGATTTAGAATAGGTAATAAAAAATACGAAAAGGAATATAATTCATATGGTTTAACTACATTAAAGAAAAAACACATATTTCTAAACGATAAAACAATTAAGATTGATTTTATAGGTAAAAAAAATGTTAGAAATGTTGCTATATGTAATAATAAATATATTTATGATTATATTTATAATGTTATAGAAAATCTTGATGACGCAGAAGATTATATATTTAAATACGGTGATAAATGTGTATCGTCAAATGATGTAAATAAATACTTAGATAATTTTTATAATAAATATGATTTAAAAATAACTACAAAAGATTTAAGAACACTAAATGCTAATAATTTATTTATAAAATATTATCGTAAATACAAAGATGATAAACACGCTATAAAAAAAGCTATTAATGATACATCGTTAAAACTACACAATACATCTAGTGTATGTAAAAAAAATTATATAGACCCGAGAATAATAAAATTATACGAAAACAAAAATAAATAAAAATTGATTTTTTTATATACTATAATATAAGATTAAGAAGATTTATTATAATAAAATGGATATTGAAAGTATTCTCAAAAATTTAAAAGAAATGCTTGTAGAGAGAGGAGATGATATTTCAATTTTTGAAGAACACGAACTATCAATAGATAAAGAAGATTATGAAAATGAAAAAAATGTAATTGAATTGCAGACATCTAATACAACCGTAATATTTGCACTTACTAAAAAATTAAGGAAAATGATAATAGATGAATTAAAGGTATGTGATGCTAATGTTGAAAATTTTATAGCAAAATATGGAAATATGAAAAATATCATATTGATTTTCAATAATGATACTATTTCACATCCAATAATATCACAGCTAAATAAATATGATAAACTTTTTCAAAAGAACGGTGGGCAATTGCAGTATTTTCACGTTAAACAACTTATGTTTAATCCTACTAAGCACGAATATGTTCCTAAACATATTAAATTAAGTGAAGAAAACGCTATTAAGGAAAAAGAAGAGCTTAAAAATAAAATAAAGGAAATTGAGGATACTATTAAAAGTAAGAAAAAAGAATTAGATGATATGGGAACTAAAAAAACTAAAATTAAAGATAAAGAAGAATTGACGAAAGAAATTATTAAACTCGAAAAAGAAATCGAAGATTTAAATACAAAAATAAGTGAAATCAAATTTGAAATAACAGATTTTATGAAAGAATATATGATTAAAAGTAAAATATATATGCCTATAATATTACATAGCGATCCTATCGCTAAATGGCTTGGTTTAAAACAAGGAGATATTGTTAAAATTATTAGATATAATGAAAATAGTGGTATTTCGTTTTACTATAGAACTTGTTTTTAAATAAATATATATATAAATATAGAAGATATTATAAACAATTAATCAAATGTCATTAACATATGAAAATCGTAAAATAGAAGAACTTCTAAAAAGAACAAAATTTGTAGCTAATTTATTTAAAACAGATGATTTTGCTAATGATTATACAAGTGAATTCGCAAAATATTTTTTCAATAATATAGGTGAAAGTAGTTTATCGGCAATGGGAACTTCTACAAAAATATCATCGAGTTCTGAATTTAATTATATAATTTCATTACTACGGGACTCATTGAGTGGAACAGTACATAGTGTAGGATATGATAATGTAAATAAATATTTAAAAGCAACTAATAATCCCAGTACTTTAAACTTTATTAAAAGCGATACTATTAGTGAAAACGATAAAAATATTATTTCTAATAATATTCAAAATGTTGAAAGTGACAATAATTCATATATAGCACACCAAAAATTATTTTTTAAATATAATGGAGATACTCCTACAATCGGTGTTAATACTGATAAAAAATACAGATACTATAAAGATGATAATAAAATTAAATATATATTTTGTACATTAAGATTAATTGAAACATTTTTAGATATTTTATCCGCTTATAAAAATTTTATAGATAGTCCTGAAAATGATGGGCAAGTTATAAATAAAATTATAATAACCAATTGTATCAACACTAATAATACAAATAATAATGAAAATCACGGTTATTATGTAGACGCAAGTAATATAGGAGAACGTAAATTAAAAGACGAATCCGCACTATTATTATATATTAAAAATTTTGATAATAATCCATTATTAACTAGCCTTTGTACATATCATAATTTAAATAATAAAAAATATTCTGATACTAATTCAACAGAAAATGAAATTAATTCATATACTAAAACCGATAATACTTTTACTAATGTTATATTAAAAGGAATATTTATCAATAAAAGTATTAATAGTAATGAAATTGATTTAATTTTGAAGGATAGTAGTACAGCAGGTATTAAGGATAAATATATAATTGAAAAAAATAATATATCAAATAATAATGATTCAAAATATAAGATTATTTGTAAATATATTTTTAATGATTTTTTGAAGTTAATTTATCATTTAAAATTAGATAAAAGAAATGAACAAGTTGAAGCATTAATCGCACAACTTGAAATATATAAATTGTCTATATATTCTTCTATATATTCCTGTAATAAATTATTCAACACTATGTTAGAAAATGATATTATTAATAATGGTAAAGTTAGACTAAATACACAATATTATTGTATATTCCCTAGCGCAATTACTTCAGATAGGATAACTATCGGTGGAGCTGGAATTGATGGAAAATTAAACGTTATATTTAGTGAAATATACGATTATGACAAATCAGGAAATAATTATTTAAATTACGAATATTATACAACATATTTTACAGATAAAACATATGCCGGTGCTGGAACGAGTGATGAGCGTACAATTGCAGGATATAAAGTGGATTTATTGAAATTAGATGCGAGTAAAATAGTAGATACAGGCCCTTTATATATCGCATATGATAATTTACCTTCTGGTGTTGATAACAGTAATGTAATCAAAGTAAATTTTGATAGTAACTTTATATCAGTAGCAATACACTACAATTTATTTAACAAAATTAATGACGAAATATATAATCATGTTAATAACTTAACAAATAAACTTGTTATGAATTATTATAGTGGTACTAATACAACAAAATCAGATATTTTATCAGGTGGTAATAATTTTGTATTAGAAGCACACGATATAGAAAAGAAAATATTCATTATTAAATCTTCACACGATACTTTATATAAAATATTATTTAATAAGGATTTTGATAATGCCGATATAGAAAAACAAAAAATAATTATTCCATCGGATAATAATTATTATACTGAAAGTACAATATCAAAAAAAACAAATGCTAAACAATCTTATTTAGATACTGAAAATAAATATATGCTCTCCAAGTCTATTATAAATAATAGTGAGTATTCGGATAAAAAAAATTTTTTAAATTTAGAATCAAATGCATATAAAATAGTTAGTGATTATACAATTAAAATAAATGCGAATAATTATAATATTAAAAATATAGATTATGACGATAATGATAATCTTGTATTTTCTATATATATAGAAAATATTAAAGAAGTGTTAAATTATGGAGAAATTATATATATTCGCAATTATAACGATTATAATATAGTTAATGATAACACAATAATATCTAATGGTAATAAATTATTATTTAAAAAACCAAATGAACTTGAAATAATTAAAAAGACACCACTTGAATATAAAAATAATTTTAATAATAATATGAGAAATATTAATAATATAAATCAAAATATAACTATTAATGAATCAAAAATTAAAAATTATAAAACATTATATGATTTGAATAAAAGTAAAAATAATGTAATGTATAATCAATATTATTCATATTTAACGATATCAATAATTATATTATTAGTTTTAGTTGGAATAAACTTTTATCCATTGGATAATAGTATAAAAAAACTTATTGTTATGGTATGTTTTGGTATTTCAATAATGTTAATTATGATTTACTTTATTATAAGTGTCGTATATATAGATAATAAAATAAGTGTTGAAAGTTTTGAGTTAGGAACAAGAGATGAAAAAATTAAAGATTTTTTTACTATTAAAAAAAATTCATCTACAAATAACATTGCAACATTTGATAAAATAATTGAATTTCAAGATAATAAAATAAGTGAAAAAATTAAAAATACTTATCTGAATATTTATAAGATGCAAGATAATATATATGGTTTACTTTCTAAATTTGAAATATATAGAAGACAAGCAAATAGTGGTTCAGCATATTATAAATTAACAGAATTAACAGAAAATGAAAAAAGACATATGCGTAAATTAGATGATAGATTGATATATGAAAAAGAAGGTGCTATAATGTATATTGATGTACTAAAATATGAAACATTAAAATATTCTATACTTATTAAATCTTTATTAATGACATTGCTTATATTAACAGGTATGTCAGCAATATTTTTATATATTAATGGTCAATATGCAGAAATAATGATATTTATAACAATATTATTATTAATAGTTGTGTTTTGTTATTATATAATATATAGCAATTCTATAGTTAGAATAAGATCTAGAAATGTATATTGGGGGAAAGAATTTGAATCAAAATATGATTAAATTTATATAAAATGATGTTATTTTATATTAATATAAATGAATAGTGATAATAGTGATACAGACCCAACATACATTATTGCTAGTGAAGAAGCTTCAGATAGCGATTCTTATGATTCGAATGATACAACAAGTAAAAATGATAAATGTGACGAAGATAATGAAGTAATAACTAATATAGATATTAATAATGAACCGCCACGAGGAGGTTTTTTTAATAAGAATGATGAAAATGACTATAATAATCGTAAAAAAAATATTAAAAAAAAAATTCTTTTAATTTTTAATAATCCAAATAATTTTATTAAAAAGAAAAAATACGATTTTTATAATAAATATAATTATATAGAAAAAAAATATTTTGATAATTTATCTGAAGATAATAAGGAATTAATAAAAATTAATGAAGACATTATTAAAAACAATGAAGATAACATTAATATTCCATTAAGATTTAAAATTTTAAATCTTAATATAAATATTAAAACAAAAAAAAATATCATATCAAAAATAACAAGTTTAAATGAAATGTCTCCAAGTACAAGTGAATATAATAAATTGAATAATTGGTTATATTCTTTAAATAATATACCTTTCAATAAATATTATGAACTACCAGTTAATATAGATGATGGGAATGAAAAGATTGCTTTTTTTTTAAATAAAATAAAAGAAAATATGGATAATACGATATATGGTCATAAAATTGCTAAAGAGCAAATAATTAGAGTATTAGCACAACTCATATCATTTCCTAAAGCAAATGGATATATTATAGGCATTCAAGGAAGTGCGGGTGTTGGAAAAACTAAATTAATAAAAGAAGGTATATGCAATGCTTTGAATTATCCTAATGCATTTATATCACTTGGTGGTGCTGAAGATAGTTCATTTTTAAGAGGACATTCTTATACATATGAAGGGGCTACATATGGCAAAATATGCGAATCGCTAATGAAAACCGGTATAATGAACCCATTGTTTTTATTTGACGAATTAGATAAAGTTTCCAATACATATAGAGGACAGGAAATTATAAATACACTTATACATATAACAGACCCTGTACAAAATGATAAATATACTGATAGATATTTTGAAGAAATTGATTTTGACATATCACGTTCAATGATTATATTTACTTATAATGATGAAGAATTAATTAATCCAATTTTAAAAGACAGGATGATTGTTATTAATGTTCCAGGTTATACAAATGATGAAAAAATTGTATTGGCTAAAGATTATATAATCCCCGAAGTTCTCAAGCAATATAATTTAGATTCTAAAGAAATTATATTTAATAATAATATATTAAAACATATTATAAATAATATACAAAATGAGGAAGGAGTTCGTAATTTAAAGAGGGCTATAAATAATGTTATTTCGTGGATAAATATGATGATATATATACCTATAGATAATATTAAAATAACATTACCATATGAGGTTTCATATGATTTTTACGATAAATATTGTAAAACTACAACAACAATAAATAATGAAAAAATAAACAATATATATTTATAATTTTATTTTTTTATATTAGATAATAAAACTATTAAAATAATATGGATAAAAAAGAAACGACAAAAATTGAAGAGTCGTTTTTATTTTTTGGATGCTGGAATAATATTAATTGTGATAATAAGTATATACACAGAGATATAGTTTTAGATTATATAATTAAAAATGAAAAAAAATGCGATACATTATATATTGCCGGAGATAATTGGTATAATATTAAAGTGCCCAATCATAATAATAAAATTTCAACTAAATACTATTTACTTCAAGTTTTAAAATCGGGTTATGATAAAATATACAAAATGAATAAAAACGTTCATATAGCTGTAGGAAATCATGATGAAGATGATGATGGAGAACAATTATATTTAAAAAAAAGATGTATGATAAAAACACAATTTAAGTATATTAAAAATTTAAATGAAAAAAGAGAAAATAGTGTTGATTCGCCAGAAAGTTTTATGTCATCTCCAGACAGTTCTTCTTCTCCCCCCGACGATTCATCATCTTTGAAAACTTCAGATAGAAAATCAGCAAGTACATCAAGTATTGGTGTAAAAAAATCTAAAGATTGTATTGAATCATTAGAAGAAGTATCTGAACAGTATTTTGTTTCTTTAGAAGATTTATTAGGTATAAACGAATTAGATATAACTCCTGAAAAAAATGATAAAAATATGTATTTATATGTTGATAAAATCGGTACAGTATATTATGAATCATATATAATGATAATTATAAATACAAATAATTTAAATAATAAAGAATATATGAAAAATATTGAAGATTATTTTGATAATATTAATCATATAAAAAATCAAAGAACTGTTTTTGTAATGGGGCATGTACCAATATTTTGTTTTAAAGATAATGAATTAAAAGAAGTTGATGAAAATATGATTACAATATTTGAGCTTTTATCAAAATATAAATATATATATATATGTGCTGATTCTCACTATTTTAATATAATGAATATTCAACAAGGTGAAAAATCTGTATTGCAAATAACAGTAGGCACAGGAGGTGCTGATCCAGATATTAATGATGAATATAGTGATAATATAAATATATATGATAAATATGATAATTATGTTTTATCATATTATCATATTAATTCATATGGTTATGCTTTATTTAAATTAAAAAATAATAAAGAACTATATTTAAGTTATAAAAATATTATTAAAAAAGATGACAAAAAAGGGAATATATATAAATATAAAATAAATATTAATGAACCAAATAATCTTATAAACGGTGCTTATCAAAGAACTACAAAGGAGGTAAATTTTAATATTAATAAATATGAAAATTGTAAAAGACTTAAATGTGTAAAAATATTATCAAATATTTCAAATATTCATAATAATATAAACAACATAAGTGATGTTGTTGTTAAATCTAAAGAAAGTGAAACATTCTGCTATAAAAAAGATAAAAAAGAAAAAGATAAAAAAGAAAAAGATGAAAAAACGAAAAAAAAAAAAGAAAAAAAAGAAGAAAAAAGAGAA
>Ga0222713_10001429_pt1 | contig 26767 bp, 21 predicted proteins | sample C33_649DmetaG_FD_165061 | JGI IMG/M metagenome (GOLD analysis project Ga0222713, IMG submission 165061) | Estuarine water microbial communities from San Francisco Bay, California, United States - C33_649D | ecosystem: Environmental > Aquatic > Marine > Unclassified | place: USA: California... | reverse complement strand
TCCAGCTAAGCGATAGGTTGGTTTGTTCGTTCCCGGCCTTTCGTCTACAATGAATACCGAAATAAGCATGTAGAAAGCTAATGGTCACGATGTTTGGACAGGGGTTCGACTCCCCTCGACTCCACAAAATCTCCTAGGGTTTTATTAAAAGCGATTTGGTTTAAAACCAAGTCGCTTTTTTGTTTTTTGAATTATATTTGAACTCTAATTACAAATTACGCATATGAAAAAGATACAAACCAAAATGGCTTCTATTAAAGCCAGTTATAAAAAACTCGCTTTACTCTTTGTAGGAAGTATACTTCTTATTGCAGGAGCTTCCGCTTTTTATTTAAAGGCAGACAATCCGGACGGTATAGTAGGCGTTTGGAAAACAGGTGAAGGAACTGCCATGGTGCGCATTTATAAAAATGGCGACAAGTACCAAGGTAAAATTGTATGGTTAAAAGAACCCAACGATCCAGAAACAGGGATGCCCAAGGTTGATAAAAATCATCCGGATGAAGCTTCAAAGACCCGCGCAATTTTAGGCCTTGTAAATATTTGGGGCTTTAATTACAAAGGTGAAAATGTTTGGGAGGGGGGTAATATTTACGATCCTAAAAATGGTAATACCTATTCTTGTACGATGAAATTGCAAAATGCCAACTCACTTGAAGTAAGAGGTTTTATTGGTGTTTCAATTATTGGAAGAACAGATACTTGGACCAGACAAGTGTTAAGGTGATACAAAGTTAAATCCAATATTAAAATATAAAGGATTGCCCAACCTGCTTTCAAAGTAGCGTTGGGCTTCTTTTTTACCATTTTTTACATTCATGACTTCAAAACGGTAGTTGTAACGCATACCAGCTTCTGCGTGAAACCAAACAAAGCCGCTTAGTTTTTTATCCCACATTAGCTTGGGCTTAAACTCACCTCTTTGAATAAACACTTCTCCATTTTTGGCATTTGAAAGTGGCATCCAAAACTGATTTCCTTCTAGTTCAAATCCTGCTTGTAACATATTGAATGTAGAAAAATTATAACGCATAAATCCTCTGGCAGGTAATAAGAGTTCCATGCCCCATTTATCGTTAAAGGTTTTATTCCAAAATAAAACAGGTACATGAATGAGTTGACCAGCACGGTAGGTACGGGCAATACCGGTACCAATCATATTTTTTTCAGATTTCTTCCAACCATAAATTACGGTACCACTCAATGTAAGTGCATCTTTGTTGATAGCGCTCGTGTTATGAAAAATTCCATTAACATCTGCGCTTGCTTGAATGATTAAGAAATTCTTTTCGTTGAGCGGCTTAAAAATAGTTGTGTTTAAACCAGCACTAGTAAGGGTATGGCTATTAAGTGCGGATGCAAATAAATTGGTTCCTGGCTTTTCAATATCAAATTTGCTTCCCCAATAATTGACGCCTAACTGCCAAATAATTTTATTGTTTGAAATAACAGGGACATTTACTTGTGCCTTAATTGCTGACATCTGATTTACATGAAAATCTTGCATGGCAGGAAGCATTCCTCCAAGTGGTACACCTGGCATATGAAAAGAGCCATATTGATCAAAGCCAATGCTGATAATTTTTTGTGGCGTTTGATTTAATACTTTTTGCGTGCAATAGCGTTTAACACCATCTGCTTCTCCAAACTTGCTATAATCGAAATTATCTGTGGTGTCAACTTGTGCTGTTGCAACTGTTGTAATCATTAGTAAAGCACCCGTTAAAATTTTATGCATGGATATATTTTTATAAAATTATTGACTAATACTATAACGTTTATTCACCGTAAATTGTTTCATTTAACCACCACAACCTCATCGTAAGGAACCCTAAATCTAGGTCCCCAAACCCCAGCTTCCGTACCTTTACCCACGGCAATAATCATATTGATTTCTGCGCCGCTTGGTAACCCTAATGCACGCTTAACTCGAACAGCATCAAAGCCTTCCATTGGACAGGATTCAAAACCTTCGGCGGCAATAGAAAGCATAAATGTTTGGGCTGCTAACGCACAAGATTTATGTACTGTAACTCTTTGGTCTGCATCTCCACCAAAACGCATAAAGGGTTTGCGAAGTCCCATAAAAAAGCAAAGTGCTGTTCTAATGAGGGTAGAAATTCCAAAAATATCCGAGCGGTAGGCAAGGGGCATGAGTTTACCATAATAATCGAGGCCTCTTTTTTGAGCGGTATTAGGTTCGCCGCTAATGCCTTCTTTTATTTTATTGTAATTCCATGCAGCTCTTTGTTTCCACAAATCTTTTCTGGTTACAAAAACCACTAATTGCTTGGCCGTTCTGGCCGCATTTTGGTCGAGGCAAAGTGCTGTGAAAGAATCTTTTAAAGCGGGGTCTTTGATCCATTGAAACTCCCATAATTGCATATTACTGCTGTTAGGAGAGAGGATACTTCTTTCTAAACTTCTTTTGATCACATCGTCGGGGACTTCTACGTTGGCATCAAATTTTCGGTTAGAACGTCTACGTTGTATAATTTCTTCAAAACTGCTGCTTAATGACATGGTATGGATTTACGATTTATAGAAATGTAAATATCGTTAGATTTTGGGTATTAAAGATATATTTGTGGTTCAAAACAATCAAGAAGCGCAATGGTTCAACTTCCAGTAAGACAAGCAAACAACTTTGATTTATTGCGCATCTTATTTGCTTGGTTTGTGATTGTATCTCATTCCTATGTTTTAAATGGTGATGGCGCCACCGACCCATTGTTTGTAGCAACCAATAGCACTTTTTTATTTTCATTTATTGGTGTAAAAGGCTTTTTTATTATTAGCGGGTATTTGATCTTTAAAAGTATGATGGTGAGTACCTCTATTTTTGAATACCTCGTAAAAAGGGTGCTCCGGATTTTTCCAGCATTGGCAGTGGTGCTACTCATAACACTTGCCACAGTTTATTTTATATATCCAAGTAATCTGGCCCCCTTTTTTACCAACAAAGAAGTGTATGCTTATTTTTTAGGAAATATCCTTTTGTTTAAACCTCATTTTTTTATTCCCGGGATTTTTTCGGGGCTTCCTTCAACTGCCATCAATGGATCTTTATGGACGATTGAATATGAGTTTTTCTTTTACCTTTTTATTTTATTGTTCTTTTTCGTTCGGTCCCATAAAATATTTTTAAAAATTGCATTGGCTGTTGTTATAGGGATCTTTTTAATGGTACGTTTATTATTGTACAATTGGACTGTTCAAACACATTTTTTTATTCCACTCGAACCCCTTTTTGACTTGGGCATCTATTTTTTAATGGGTTCTTTGTTAAGCTGCTTTGATTTTGATGCCATCAATTATAAACTTACCATTGCCACTGCTTTATTGATAGCGCTTATTGCCGCTATATATTTGGGCGTAGGTCATACGGTTGTTTATGTTACACTTCCTTTTTTAGTGATTTATTTGGGCAAGCAAACATCTAGGGTTGCAACCTTTGTGCATGCTAGCATTGGAGATCCTTCTTATGGGATTTACTTGTATGCCTTTCCATTGCAACAGTTTATCATATACTGGTCTAGGCCTTCAACGCTTATGTTATTTATTGCGAGTACTATTGGTGCTTTTATTTTTGGATATCTTTCATGGATACTCATAGAAAAAAAGGCATTGGCCCTCAAGCAGTATTTTTTAGAGCGTCGTCAATGATTCATGCAAACGGCATAACTTACTTTAAATATTAATCTATGGCTGAGTTAATTTGTGTAGTTCCAGTTGCCCCAATTCGTGCAGAGGGTTCACATAGAGCAGAAATGATTTCTCAAATTTTATTTGGCGAAACGGCTACAATTATAAGTGAAACCAAAGATTTTTATCAAATTCTAATGCACCAAGATGGGTATGAAGGATGGTGCCAGAAATTGCAATTACAAATTTTAGCAGAAGGCGAAAGTGTAGTTACAAATGGATACACCTCTAACTGGGTTAATCCTGCAATGTTTAATGGACAAACGATTCAATTGCCGCTTGGCACACCTATAATTTCCAGTGCGCATGCTAATTTTGAGTTCACTTATACAGATGCCAGCGTGGATCCGGCAAACAATGCATGCACAGCAGAGGCACTAGAGATAATAGCTAAACAATTTTTAGGCACTGCTTATTTGTGGGGCGGTAGAACTGTATTTGGAATAGATTGTAGTGGCTTTGTGCAAATGGTATTTAAACTATTTAATTTCAAATTACCGCGTGATGCTTATCAGCAAGCTGAAATGGGAGAGGTGATTGGTTTTTTAGCGGAAGCCAAGCCCGGCGATATGGCTTTTTTTGACAATGAGCAAGGAAAAATTACCCATGTAGGCATTTTATTATCGCCACATCAAATTATCCATGCTTCTGCCGTTGTAAGAATCGATTCTATCGATCAGGCAGGCATCGTTAGCAGTAGTACTGGACTACGCACGCATCAACTCCGCACCATCCGGAGGATTACTTTATAATTTGTAATGGAAGATATAAAAAAAGCAGCACAAGTGCTGCTTTTTACTATAATAAGGTTGGTTTACATTAAGTCTTTACATTAAGTCCATTGCTTTTGCAAAATAGGTAACGGTACCAGGTAACGCTAACCAAAAGAATTCGCGGTATACAACGAGTAATGTAATCATTACTGCTAACCAGAAAAAACAGATAGCCCAATATTTTGTAGTTGATTTATTTGCTTCCATGTAAATAATTTTTGCAAAGATAAGGTCCGTCTTTCATTTAGCCAACAAATATCCAATGGCTGTTGCTGCCATACCTAGCGCCAATGTAACAAAGGTATACGCTAAAAAACTGCCATAACGTTGCTGCTGTAATAGTTCTAAGTTTTCCCAAGCAAACGCCGAAAATGTGGTAAAGCCACCACAAATACCCGTGGCTAAAAATAAGCGAAGAGAGGGGCTTATTTGGCCTTTGATAGCAAGTCCCATAATAAAACCCATAATAAGGGCACCAGTAATATTAACCGCACCTGTTGCATACGGGAACGTAGTTGATTTAATGGTGAGTCCCAAAAAATACCTAGACAAAGCACCGATCATGCCGCCTAGGCCAACCCAAATCATGTTTTTTAATTCCATGCTAAAAGATTTATTCCTTTACGGCTACTACAAGCCATTTACCGTTTGTTTTTTCTATTTCAATTTGGCGTGGCTTTTTGTCTAACGAATATTGATAATTCATTTGGGTATGCAAACTATCCTGATCCGTTATTCCTACAATAATGATAGAAGCCTGTCTGAAATTTGACCTGCCTTCTTTGTCAAGGTCTCTGTAGTTTTTTTCGGTGTTAGCGGTATGTGATTTCATAGTTTGGGTGGCAGCAGCATAGGCTGTTGCTTTTTCAAAATCACCTTGTAAACAGGCTTCAACGTAATTACGACCTGCCTCTATCGAAGAGCTTGCTGGTGGGAAATTTTTGGTAGGCGTAGAACAACCAAAAACTAGGGCTAATAGCAATGTATATATGCTTTTCATAGACTAAAAATACAAATTATGTATTTGACTTTAACATTCATTTTGCTAATTGTTGTTAGGATGTCAATATAAAATCGTACTTTTGCACCTGAATTGAACAATAACCCTAATAACCATCTACTTGCGCCTGTCGCATCTGATTTTTAAGGTTCACTTTACGATTACGGCCCCCGTGCCAGCCATTTGAATTTACTTGTTCAATTTAACGATTCAAAATTTTAAATACATATATAATGAACAGTAATGCTATGCCTGCTATCGTACAAATCGATACAGACAACCTAAAAAAGTTAACAACAGAAGTAAAAGAAACAGTGGCAGAGGCCGTAATTGGTGTAAACAATGCACAAATACGAAAGTCTTTTGGAATCACAGATTTGTGGGCTATTAGAAAAAATGTGAAGCCTACACGGGCGGGATCTAATAGGAACTTCTAAAAAATAAAAAGGGCTCATTTAAATGGCCCCTTTTTATTAAATGCAGTTATTGAATAGAATTATTTGATGATGACTGTTCCAATTTTTTTTGTGATTTCTCTTTCAATGTCTTTTAGGTGTTTGTGTAATTCTATCAGCCTCATTTGTTCTTCAAAACCAGCATTTTCCATGTCTTGTTGGTTTTGATCAAACATCTTTTTTATTTTTCGAAGTTTAAAATAGTTGACACTCATGGTAACGTCTTCCATGGATGTGTCTCTATTAACGATGTTCATGCCTTCTAAAATAGTATCCCACTTTAAACTTAATTCATGTGGTGAAACGGTTAAGTTTACAACAAGATTTCTAATATTTTCGTCATCGTGGTAGAGTAGTGTTTGGGTTGTAGGCTCTAATCCTTTGTCATACCAGCTTTTATAAATTTGATAGAGTTGTAAATACTGCTCGTTATCAAAATCAAACTGCTCTAATTCTTCATAAACAAAATCGGCCATCGTTTTATTTTCGTCAAATTTTAAAAGGCCATAGTCTAATAATACCCGAATTAAATTCTTTTCGTAAATATCATCTTGGTTAATCAGCGCAGCACCTTCATCAAAACCAGTTTCAATACTGCCTTCTAATATTTGTTGGGCTTCTTCAAAAGGCATTTTCTTTTCCTGCTTAACTAGGATGTCACGTTTAAATTTATTAACGAGGTTTGTGAGGCCAGTTTCATCAATACGCAGTAAGCTTGAGCACTTTCTTATATAATCTTGCTGCTTTGTAAAATCTTCGGCCTTGTTAATTTTGCTGAGTGTTTCTGCTACTTGATTTACAACTGCACTTTTTTTACTAACATCTGAACCGGCTTCTTGAAGCATTACTTCAAGCTGAAATAATATAAAATCTTTTTTAGCAGTGGCTACAAATTCTTTAAAAGCCGTGGTACCCAATTTGTTGACATAACTATCCGGATCCTCATTGTCGGGGATGAGCACAAGCCTAACATTAAGTCCTTCTTCGAGCGCCATATCCAGCCCACGAAGTGCTGCTTTTACACCCGCGCTATCACCATCATATATAATGGTCAGGTTTTGTGTATATTTTTTGATGAGCCTTAATTGCTCGGTGGTTAAAGAGGTACCACCACTGGCTACCACGTTTTCGATACCGGCTTGATGTAGGCTAACCACGTCGGTGTAGCCTTCTACGAGTAAGCACTCATCTGCTTTATCGATGGCCATACGTGCAAAGTAGGAGCCATATAAAATTTTACTTTTGCTGTATACTTCGTTTTCGGGGGTATTGATGTATTTGGGGCCTCTATCTGATTTGCCAATAACGCGCGCGCCAAAGCCAATTACTTTGCCGGTATTTCCATGTATTGGAAAAATAATTCTGCCACGATAGTTGTCTACTAACTCATCTCCGTTTCTGTTGGATACAAGACCTGTTTTAGGCAGAAGTGTAGGATTAAACTGATTGGCGATGAGCGCCTCAGTTAAAGCCGTTCTACTATCAGGATTATAACCAATCTGAAATTTTTCGATGATCTCTTTTCTGAATCCTCTTTCTTGTAAATAGGAGAGTGCAATATTTTTTCCTTCCTCCGATTCTAGTAGTTGCTCACTAAAAAACTTTTGTGCAAAATGATTGATGGCATATAAACTATCCGAAGTTTGAATAAGAATTTTTTGTTCGGGCGAACTTTCTGTTTCTTCAATTTCAATATTGTATCTAGCAGCAAGCCATCTTAATGCTTCTACATAACTATACTTTTCATGCTCCATTAAAAATGTAATGGAGTTCCCACTTTTACCACATCCAAAACACTTGTAAATTTCCTTTACAGGCGATACTGTAAAGGAGGGTGATTTTTCGTTGTGAAAAGGACAGTTGCCTAGGTAGTTGGTACCGCGTTTTTTGAGTTTCACAAACTCCCCAACAATATCAATAATATCGATGCGGCTGGTAATTTGTTGTATGGTATTTGGGGAAATCATTAAGGTTACGAAGTTAATAGAAAGGAATAAAAAGAAGACAAATAACAATTTCGAATTATGAATATATATTATATGAAATCAGTCTAAACCCCTTTAAAACATCCATTTACCGAATAATAACCCGAATTGATACTATTTTATCCCGAAAGCCTGTGGATAACCCAAGTTTTCGCCTAAATAGTTCTTGATATATGCCTAAGAAATTTTAACATTGCGTTGATTATTACGGCAATTACATGAAAATTTAACGCCATGATAATCAACCATTCTTAATAGAAACCAAAAACTAGTATGAGAAAAATTGCTTCCTTGATGAAAGTAGTTACGTTACTACTGCTCATTTTCTCGTTACCATCTATGGCACAGAGTCAAAATGTCTCTGGTAAAGTTTTAGATGCCGACAAAAAAACACCATTACAAGGTGTTACTGTAAAAGTGTTAGGGACAACATCTACCACACAGTCAAATGAAAAAGGTGAGTTTACCATTAAAGCAAATAAGGGTCAAACCTTGCTTGTGAGTTACATTGGTTATGATGGCCAGCGTGTAACCGTTAATGGAGCAACTGTATCTATTTCTATGCGTTCATCTGTTTCAGAACTTGAAGAAGTTACAGTAGCGATGGACATTAAGAAAAAGCCAAGAGACCTTGGTTATTCTGCACAAACTGTAAAAGGGGATGAAGTAAAAGAAACACAACGTGAAAACTTTTTAAATGGATTACAAGGTAGAATTGCCGGTGCAACAATCACTGCAACATCTGGTGTTCCAGGTGCTTCTTCTACGATTGTATTAAGAGGTTTTAACTCTATGTCCCTTAACAACCAACCTTTATTTGTGGTGGATGGTATCATCATTGAAAATGATGCAATCAACGCGGTAGAAACCGTTCCTGGTGCTGCTGGACAAAACAACACTTCAAATGACTTTACAAACCGTATTGCGGATTTAAACCCGAACGATATTGAAAGTGTTACTGTACTTAAAGGACCTGAAGCAACGGTACTCTATGGTAGTTCTGCTAGTAATGGTGCGATCATCATTACAACTAAAAAAGCAAAAATTACTGCTGGTAAAAAATTAAATGTGAACTACGACAATAGTTTCCGTTTTCAATCACTTGGAAATGTGCCTTCTATTTATACTGGATTCCAACAAGGAGCCAATGGTATCGCAAGTACAGGAACGTTTTCTGCATTTGGTCCTGCCATGACAGCAGATATTCCCATTTATGACAACATTGGAAATTTCTTCAATAATTCGGCAGGTACTACGCACAACATAAGTGCTGATTTTGGCACCGTTAAATCAAGCTACCGTGCCAGTGGATCTTTTTATGATCAAACTGGGGTTGTACCAAACACAAGATTAACTCGTACCAACCTTAGACTTACCAATACCACTAAAATCACTAAGAATTTAGAAATAACGCCATCTATTGCATACAGTAATAGTATCAATGATAAGGCTATGAAAGGTGCTGGTGGTTATTTACTTAATCTATTTATGTGGCCGGTTACAGATAACGCGATGAACTATTTATTACCGAATGGTAATAAGCGTTATTTGATTGCGAATAACAATGCGGCTGATGATGCATTTTTAGGAACTGTTGCTGAAACGGACAATCCGTTTTTTGCTGTTCACAGAAATGAATCACAAGATAAAACTGACAACTACACAGCAAATTTTTCAATCAACTACAATCCTTTAAAGTGGTTGTCAATAGCTGGTCGTTTTGGTTATAACTATTATGAAACTTCTGGTTTCCAATACCGTGATCCAGAATCTGCTTCTCAATCATCAATGGCCAACAAAGGTCAGCTAGATAACTACTGGGTTAAAGCGGGCAACTACAACCACACCATTACAGCAACTGCTAAAAAAACATTTGGCAAGTTTAATGCGCGTGTAACAGTAGGTACAAGATGGGCTGAAACCAAGTCAGAAAGATTTGGTATTTCTGGTACACAAGATAGTATCAGAAGTTTTGATAGCTCTGCAACAGCATTTAATACAAGAAGCCGTTTAAGTAGAACTACTTTATATGGTAATAACCAGTGGAACGAAATAAGAACCTTGCAAATAGCAGGCTTTACAGAAGCGACCATTAGTTATAATAACCTTATTTTCTTAACGGGTTCTATGGCTTTTGAATCTTCTTCGGTGCTTCCTAAGGCGAACAGAAATTACTCTTATCCTGGTGGAAACATCAGTATCATTATGAGTGATATCTTCCCTAAATTAAAAGGAGGCTTACTTAGCTACTGGAAAATCAGAAGCTCCTTAGCGCAAACAGCAAGGCTTCCAAACGCCTATGCCAACCAGTCTAACTTTGTGCCTACAATGACGAGTGCATTAACACCGCCTACGAGCCCTAGTGGACTTATTAACGTTCCATTACAATATTCTTTCTATAATGCCAACCCTTATTTGCGTCCTGAGCGTCAGCAAACGTATGAGGTTGGTACAGAGTTTAGAATGTTTGGTGATGTGTTAACGGTGGATGCAGCTTACTACAATACATTAGCACTTGATCAAATTGCTCAAGGCTTTAGAGCATCTTATGGTACTGGTTTCGTATTAAATACGGCCAACAACTCTAGCGTTCGTAACCAAGGGGTAGAACTTTCTATTGGTATTAAACTCGTTCGCAAAAAAGACTTTGATTGGAATATCCAATTCAACGTAAACCACATGTGGAACAAAGTATTAGCAATTCCATTGCCAATTGATATTGCGGGCGCTGATTACTATGATGCATCTACCTGGTTGTATTCAAATGCAAGAGGTGGCTTACGACCTGGTTACTCGACGGGTACTATCACAAGCTTTGGTTACAGAAGACAAGATTTATCTCCTCCTGGCCCTAATGGTTTATCCAAAAATGATGGTGAAGTTTTAATTTCTCCAACAACTGGTTTACCACTAAATGATGGTGTGTTTAGAGTAAGAGGTGATCGTACCGTAGGATTAACAGTAGGTACTATTAACCGTTTACGTTACAAAAACTTAAGCTTATCATTCCTTTGGGATTTAAGACTAGGTGGTGATATTTTCAATGCAACTGGTATGTATTTAACAACACTTGGTAAATCTGCAAAAACTGCTGATCGTTTAACGCCAAGGGTGGTATCTGGTATTTTACAAGATGGGTTAGAAAATACAGCGACACCAACACGTAACACTATTTTAGTAACACCTTACTTTAATAATACGTATTACAACTCAACCAATATGCCGGAAGAAGATTACATGGAGCGAAATATCAAAGCATTCCGCCTTCGTGATATTTCTTTAAGTTATACCATTCCTTCGAAAGCACTTGTAAACAATGCTGGAAAAAATATGGATTATCCTGGTTTACTTGATTATGTAAATTTCAAATCACTTAGTTTGTTTGTAACCATGAATGATCTATTCTTATTTACAAATTATTCTGGTGCTGATCCTGCTGCAAATGGTGGTAACGCTTCACTTAGAGGTGTTGGTGCAGTTGGTTTCGATTATGGAAACATTGCTGCTCCACTGAGCTTTAACGCTGGAGTAAGAGTAGGATTTTAACTTGTAAAAAAAATGATTATGAAAAATAAAAAGCACATACATTATTTTATTGCAGTAACACTAGCATTAGTTGGATTAGCTAATTTACAGTCATGCAGTAAAAAATTAGACGATGCTTACTTAAACCCCAACAACCCGGTTGAAGGGGCTATAGAAGCCATATTACCTAACGTTATCAATCAAATGACATCAACAGCTGCGCCCCCAACAGGTGGTGGTGGTGGATCTTATGGTCCAGTAACAGATGCGGTAAATTTAGCAAAATACATTCAGTGGTGGCATACCAACACTTCTGGTAATTTGTATGATCAATTAGGGGGCGTTTTTGCAACCACTTCCGACGTTACAGGTAACGTTTGGGCGATGCATTATTATGGAATTGGTCCAAATGCTAAATACATCATTTCGAGAGGTACTGAACAAAAGAAATGGGACTATGTAGGGGTTGCAACAGCCATTTTTGCATGGAGTTGGTTGGTTACCACTGAGCAGTATGGTGAAGTGATTATGCGTCAAGCATTTGATACCGAGCGCCAACAATTTGATTATGATACCCAAGCAGATGTGTATGATTCAGTAAGGGTGATGTGTGATAATGCAATTGCATTATTAAACAGAACAGATGGTGCTGTGAGCGCTACCAACCTTAAATATGGTGATAACTATTTTTACGGTGGTGATGTAAATAAATGGAAAAAATTTGTGTATGCGGTAAAGGCTAAAACCTTTGCGCACCTGAGCAACAAAGCGGTTTATGCCTCTAAAAACTATGCAGATTCCGTAATTAAATACTCAGACATGTCTGTTGTAACAAACGCAGATAATGCAGTACAAAAATGGGTAGGTGGAAATTTTAGCGGTACCAATAACTTTTTTGGTCCATACCGTAATAATATTTCTACACTTCGTCAATCTGCATACATCGCCAATTTATTGACAGGTGTCGATACGGAGTCTCCATTTACAGGTGTATTTGATCCACGTACCCCGTATCTGATTAATGAAAACACGAATGGTACTTTTAAAGGTGTTCAACCGAACTTAGGTTCAACAGGATTAGGCACTGCGGATCAGCCTAGAAATTTCTGGCGCGCGCCTTATTCTTCTATTGCCGTAACTGCTGATTCTGGACGTTATATTTTTAATAACCTTGCGCCATTCCCATTATTAACGGCTTCTGAAGTATTATTTACAAAAGCAGAAGCCGCATTTAGAAAAGGGGATAAGGCTTTAGCATTGTCTACCTACAAAAGAGCGATTGAATTAAATTTTGAAATGCTAACAACGCAGTATCAATCTCGTATTCCTTGGGCAAGTTTAATTACGCCAGCTTCTCAGGCTGCCTACTTAACAAACCCTAAAGTCATGCCTGCCGATGCAAATGGTTTGACATTGTCTCATATTATGCTTCAAAAGTACATTGCTCTTTATGGATATGGCTTTAGTGAAACATGGTCAGATATGCGTAGGTATAGATATTTAGATCTTGATCCTGCTACTGGTAAAAAAGTATATGCTGGATTTACATTACCTGCAACTATTCATATTTACAATGCTGGTAAATTACCGTACAGATGTCGTCCTAGATACAACTCAGAATATTTATACAATATTCCTGCATTGCAAAAAATTGGAGCATTGGCATCTGATTACCATACCAAAGAACCATGGTTTATACTACCATAATCTTAACGCAAAAAAAGTAAGAGATGAAAAAAATGATAAAATATATAATGCCCTTGGTTGCAATAGTAGTTTTTGCTTCTTGCAAAAAAAATACAGGGGTGACCAACCAGCCTTATGATACCTATGGTACACCTGCTAATAAGGGCCAGTTAAAAATAAACCTAGCGTTTGCATATGCGATTGATTACTCAAATTTGCGTATCAAATTAAATGGGGCATACGTAAGTAATTTATTGCAATCACGTACTCCTTTTCCAGGCGGTGGGTACAACACCCGTGGCAGTAACTTTGCACTTTATATGAGTGTGCCACTAGGTGCCAACGCAGTTTCAATTGTAATGCCAAAGTTTGGTACTAATACAGATTCTGTGGTATTGTTTAATACCAATGTAAACATTACAGACAATACCCCTCAAACACTTCACTTAACAGACACTGCTGCTAACATGAAGTCAGTGCTTCTTAAAAACAATATCGTAGGTATCGCAGACGGTATGTGTAGGTTTAATTTTGTACACCTCATGCCAAATGTTCCTGCCGTAGATTTATACCTAAATGGTGTTTTAATGAAGGCGAATATTCCTTATTTAGGCAACTCTGGTGCTATGGATATTCCTGTTGGTATCAATGCGCCTGGATTTGTTTCAGGAACAACTACTACATGGGCGATTCGTGCAGCGGGAGCTACTTCAACTTCTGCAGCACTTGTAAGCTATGCGAGTGCAAACGGATTACAAAGTGGTGTTGCGCTTACTGGATTTAGCATGGGCTATGCTACTGCTACCGGCGCAAGACTGCCTTATTTAGCATTAACGCTTGATAGAAATAAATAGTTATTAATATTTCAGTTGAATAGGGCGAAAAATTATATTTTTCGCCCTATTTTTTTTAACAAGATTTGCGTTAATTGTTTTGTAAATTTGCAGGTATGAAGGCTAAATCTTTGTTGCTTGTTGGGTTCTTTTTTTGTTTGCCTTTTGCACTATCTGCACAAGTATTAGATTCTATGCTTGCTGTTTACAAAGAAAACTACCAACAAGAAAAACTACATATCCATTTTGATAAAGGTCTTTATTCAAAAGGAGAAACCATTTGGGGGAAGGCCTATATTTTAGCAGGCGAGGGCTTATCTGATTATAGTAGAAATTTTTACGCAGACTGGTATGATGATGCAGGGCAACTTATCAAACATACCGTGCATCCCATATTTGAATCTTCTGCAAAACTTCAATTTGATATTCCTCAAAATTACAAAGGATCGCGCATTCGTATAAAAGCATACACCAGGTGGATGCTTAATTTTGATGCCGCCTTTATTTTTACCAAAGACATAACAGTACAAGGGTCCGATTCAACTTCAAATTCAAAAAAAGTAGATCCTATTTATAAACTCCAATTTTTCCCAGAAGGCGGACAATTGATTGCAGGTTTACAAGCACAGGTAGGATTTTTGTCTGTGAATCAAAATGGTGATCCTGGGGCAATTAAAGGAGCCATTTTTAATAGTAAAATGGTATTAATTGATTCTATCCAATCGGTACATGATGGCATGGGTGTATTTAGTTTTTTGCCAGAAAAAGAGGAAACCTATAACTGTATTTGGGTAGATGCAGCCGGAACAGTGCATACAACCGCCATGCCTGCTGTAAAACCAGACGGCATTGTGATGCAAGCGGTGTTGGGGGAAGATAAGGCTAAAATAGTTATTCAACGCCCAATGGTAACGGCGCAAAACTTTTTGCAACTACATGTTGTGGCATCCATGAATCAGCGCATGGTATATACTTCTACCATTCAATTACAAACAAAAAAATCAGCAGCACTTGCCATGCCCACGGATCGTTTGCCAACAGGTGTTTTACAAATAACTGTTTTTGATGCGGCATGGGTGCCAGTTGCAGAGCGGGTTTTATTTATCAATAATAACCTGCACGCTTTTTATCCGTCGGTAAAAATGTTTACGCCACGTTTGTTTAAACGCGCAAAAAATACCATTGACATTGTAGTAGAAGATACATTGTTAAGTAACTTATCAGTATCTGTTACTGATGTAAATGCCGTGCAGGATAATTCAACAAATATTTTCTCTAACCTGCTTTTACAAGGTGATATCAAAGGTAATATTCCTAATGCTTCCAATTATTTTTCAAGTACCGATGCTGAAACACCTGCACAATTAGATTTAGTGATGCTTACGCATGGTTGGCGAAAATACAATTGGGAAGAAATGGTGAAAGGGAAGCTGCCCAATTTAAAATACCAAATGGATAGTGACTATTTGCAAATTAGAGGTGCCGTATATAATGGTGGTACCTTTGATAATAAATTGGTACAGAGCATTACGATGGTGCTACAATCAAAAGATAGTAGCAAACAATATTTTTTTGCACCGATAGCACCCGATGCTAGTTTTAGTCAGCGCGGTCTTATATTTTTTGATACGGTACGTGTTTTTTATAAAATTAACGGCGACAAAAAAGTAGCGCCAACTACCTTGGCTAATTTCACCTATAGTTTGCCAACCGTTTCATATCCTACACAAATCCAGCTCTATCATTTTGCAAAACCCGAAACGGCGGGGCTTTCCTATCTAATGTATATGGAAGCACAAGCTAAAAAAATTAAGAAAACATTTGACTCGGTGGTGGTGTTAAAAGAAGTAGTGGTACAATCAAAGGCCAAATCTCCCATTGATGTATTAGACGAAAAATATACATCAGGTTTATTTTCTAGTAAAGATAGTTACGCTTTTGATGTACAAAATGACAACCATGCAACAGGTGCCACCAATGTATTTCAATACTTGCAAAATTTAATTCCGGGTATGACCATGTCGCTGCCGATACTTGGGGCCAATGGAGCAGAAGACGCGAATAGCAATAATGTGCCGGGGCTAAATTGGCGTGATGGTACACCTGATATTTTCTTGAATGAAATATTATCGGATGCAGAACAAACGATGGGTATTCAGATGAGTGATATTGCGTACATCAAAGTTTTTCGTCCACCATTTATGGGATCATCTGGTTCTGGTCCTTCTGGTGCCATCGCTATTTATACAAAAAAACCTGCCGATCTAAAAAATGAAAGTCTAAAAGGATTGAGTAATGCCATTTTAACTGGATATACCAATTACAAAGAATTTTATAGCCCCAATTATACTGCAGCGCCAACAAAAGTACCTGATGTTCGCACCACGCTTTATTGGAACCCGTATGTGTTAACAGATAAGAAAACCAAATTCGTTAAACTTGATTTTTTCAATAACGACGTAACAACAAAATTTAGAATTGTAGTAGAAGGCATGAATGCCGCAGGTAAACTTACTCGAATTGAAAAAATTATTCAATAAGCAATTGCTTATGCTGATTCTTTGTCAAATTCAAAATCGTCGCTGTCTAATAATTCACGTTCAATTTCTTCCATCATTACAATGTCGGAAGCTTCACTAAGGGTAGGTGTTAGGTTGAGCATTTCTAATAGGCCTAATGCATCAAATGCGGCTTCAAGTTTTGCGGAAAGGCAGCACATGACAAATGAGGCACTTTTATCATAAAAAGCCTGTTGTAAATCTGTTAAGGTTTGACAGGCGCCAGTTTCAATATCTGTTACTTTTTCAAGGTTCAGCACCATGTTTTTTGGGGCCGATTCTAGACATTTATTGCAAATATTTACGATTTCTGCTGCTATAATGGCAGTAATTGAGGTTCCAGCGGGGGTTAAAAGCTGGTATTTTTCTTTGGTATCAATTTTGAGCTCCATAGTATAAGCGTGAAGTTAGTAAATGTGGATAATCCACACACAACTTCGCTCAAAAATATTCGTTATAATTGTATAAATCCAATTTTTGGTTATGGATAATAATTTTTCGGCACAAGTAAAAGAAATCATTTCCTACAGTAGGGAAGAGGCGTTAAGGCTAGGGAACGACTTTATTGGCACGGAGCATTTACTCCTAGGTCTAATAAGGGACGAGGAAAATACGGCTATTAAGGTGCTAAAGCAGCTTAATGTAGACCTGTATGAACTTCGCAAAGAAATTGAGCTTGCCGTAAAGGATAAGACGGGTAAAAATATTGCCAACATCAATAGTCTTCCTTTAACCAAGCAAGCCGAAAAAGTAATTCGTGTTACTGTGCTAGAAGCCAAGGCCCTAAAAAGCCCGCTTGTGGAAACGGAACATTTAATGCTGAGCATTTTAAAAAATAAAGAAAACATTGCCACTCAAATACTAGGTCAGTTTGATATTGATTACGACCTTTTTAGAACCGAGCTAGGCATGGTGGGTAGTTCAAGTCCTCAAAATGATTTTCCAGAAGACAATGATAACGACGATGATTTTGATGAGGAAAAAAGAGGCGGTGGATTTAGTCAGCCCAAAGCTGCAAAATCACCTGCTGGTGCTAAAAGTAAAACACCTGTGCTAGATAATTTTGGTAGAGACATTACCAAATTAGCAGAGGTGGGAAATTTAGATCCTATTGTAGGTCGTGAAGCAGAAATTGAGCGTGTGAGCCAAATTTTAAGTCGCCGCAAAAAGAACAATCCTATTTTAATTGGTGAGCCAGGTGTGGGTAAAACAGCCATTGTAGAAGGTTTAGCCCTTCGCATTGTGCAGCGCAAAGTAAGCCGTGTTTTATTTGATAAACGTGTTGTATCATTAGACCTTGCGGCACTTGTAGCGGGCACTAAATACCGTGGTCAGTTCGAAGAGCGTATGAAAGCCATCATGAATGAGCTTGAAAAAAACAGAGACGTTATTTTATTTATTGATGAAATACACACCATTGTTGGCGCAGGTGGCGCGAGTGGATCACTGGATGCATCTAATATTGTAAAACCTGCACTTGCAAGAGGAGAGCTCCAATGTATTGGCGCTTCTACACTTGATGAATACCGTATGCACATCGAAAAAGATGGAGCACTTGATAGACGTTTTCAAAAAGTACTTGTTGAGCCGCCAAGTGTAGATGACACCATTGTTATTTTAAACAATATCAAATCTAAATATGAAGATTTTCACAACGTTACTTATGGCGATGATGCTATTGAAGCTTGTGTAAAATTAAGTGACCGTTATATGACGGACCGTTTACTTCCGGACAAAGCCATTGACGTATTAGATGAAGTAGGTGCTAGAGTTCACTTAAAAAATATCAATGTTCCAGAAACAATTGTGGAACTTGAAAAAGAAATCGAAGCGGTTAAAAACGAAAAAAATAAAGTGGTAAAAAGTCAGCGTTTCGAAGAAGCGGCTGCACTTAGAGATACAGAAAAAAAATTAGGCGAATCGTTGGAGCAAGCAAAATCTGCTTGGGAAGAAGAGAGCAAAAACAAGCGTTATCCTATTACTGACGAAAATATTGCCGAAGTAGTGAGTATGATGACAGGTATTCCTGTTAAACGTATGGTGCAAGCAGAAACAGACAAGCTGCGCCGAATGAACGAAGAAATGAAGGGTATGGTTGTGGGACAGGATGAGGCCATTGTAAAAGTGGTAAAAGCTATACAGCGTAATAGAGTAGGTTTAAAAGATCCTAAAAAACCAATTGGTACTTTTATCTTTTTAGGTCCAACGGGTGTAGGTAAAACCGAACTAGCACGTGCACTTGCGCGCAATATGTTTGAATCGGAAGATGCACTCATTAGAATAGACATGAGTGAGTACATGGAAAAATTTACGGTGAGCCGTTTAATTGGTGCGCCTCCGGGTTACGTTGGTTATGAAGAGGGTGGACAGTTAACAGAAAAAGTGAGACGCAAGCCTTACTGTGTAATATTATTAGACGAAATTGAAAAAGCGCATCCAGATATTTACAATATTTTATTACAGGTACTCGATGATGGTCAATTAACTGATGGTCTAGGCCGTAAAATTGATTTCAAAAATACGCTGATTATTATGACCTCTAATATTGGCGTACGTCAATTAAAAGAGTTTGGTGATGGTGTAGGTTTTGCAACGGCTACACGTATTCAAAACGCCGAAGAAAATAACAAAGCTGTTATTGAAAAAGCATTGAAGCGTACTTTTTCACCAGAATTCTTAAACCGTATTGATGACGTGGTGGTGTTTAATTCTTTAACTAAAGAAAACATCTTTAATATCATTGATATTTTAATGAAGGGTGTAGAAAAGCGTTTGCAAAATTTAGGATTTAGTTTAGAGCTAACAGAAGCAGCCAAAGATTTTATTGCAGATAAGGGATATGATGTGCAGTATGGTGCAAGACCACTACACAGAGCTATTCAAAAATATTTGGAAGATCCTCTAGCCGAAGAAATCTTAAACTTTAACATTACCGCTGGTGATACACTGATTGCTGACCTAGATAAAGAGGCCGGAAAAATTGTGTTCACTTTTCGTAAAAAAGTAACGGAAGACGAAAGTGCAAAAGTAGAGTAGGCGATTAAAATTATTTTGGACTTATTCGCCCCATCTGTAACTGTCTTGTTGCAGCCCAGCTAAATCAATAACACGGTCTACTACGGTAGCAGCTGCCTGTTCTATGGTGCTGGGCCTACTGTAAAACGATGGGGTAGCTGGGCAAATAATGCCGCCTGCTAGCGTTACCTTTTCCATGTTTTTAATATGAATAAGGTTGTAGGGTGTTTCACGTACCATCAAAATAAGCTTTCGTCTTTCTTTTAATACCACATCGGCTGCACGGGTAATTAAATCATCACTGATACCAGATGCAATACGCCCAAGGGTACCCATACTGCATGGTGCCACAATCATGGTGTTGTAACCTGCTGAACCAGAAGCAAAGGGTGCGTTAAAGTCAAACTTTTCGTAGTAGTTAAAAGGGTAGTTGTTAAAATCAGTATTACCCAGTTCTGTTTCCCACACTTCTTTGGCGTTTTTGCTCATGACAATGCCCACCTGTGCAATTTGGGTGTTTAGGACAGCTAATTTATCCAATAAAACCTTGGCATAAATAGAACCACTGGCTCCAGTAATTGCAATGACAATTTTGTGTTGCATGGGCATCTTTTGTACTATAACAAAAGTAGGCCTAAAAAGTTAAACTTATTTGTACATGAGCTCGTAGTACTCCTTAGCCATTCTGTTGGCATCAAACTGCACCTGTACATCACGCATACCATTTTGAATCACTTGGCGCCAAGTGTCATAGTTGTCGTAATACATTGGGATAATTTGCTGTTCCAAAATTTCGTAGAGCTTGTTCAGGTCATAATCGTCCTGCTCGTGTTGGTGCATGTTTTCGTAATCGGCTTTAGGAACCACAAAACCATTGTTGCCATGGTTGATGAATTCTGGTATCCATCCATCATCAGTAGAAAAGTTAACCGCGCCATTCATAGCAGCTGTCATGCCACTAGTGCCAGATGCTTCGCGCGGAACGCGCGGGTTGTTAAGCCAAATATCTGAAGCCTGTTTAAGGCGTTTACTTAAACCTAATTCGTAACCAATTAGAACGGCTACATTTTTATAATTCTTGCTAATTTGAACGAGGTCATTGAATTCTGAAATAGCAGGGTAGTCTACCGGGTAAGGTTTACCAGCCCAAATTATTTGGATTGGATATTTGCTATTGGATAATAATTTTTCAAAACGCTCCATGTCATAAGTGAGCATGCTTGCGCGTTTGTATCCGGCAAATCTGCGCGCCCAAACAATGGTTAAAACATTTGGGTCAAACTTTTTACCTGTTTGATCGGCAACAATTTCAAAGGCTCTTTTTTTCAGGTGCTTTTTGCGGTCATCAAAAATAAAATCATCATTCGCGTCCATGGCTTTGTATAGCTGCTTATCGGCCCAGTATTGCCAGTTTTGCGCATTGGTGATAGAGATTATTGGACAAATACCTTCGTAGTGTTTCCACATTTCTCTGCTCACATGGCCATGAAGTGCAGACACACCATTTGCTTTTCTTGCAAATTTTAATGCAGCGAGTGAGTGATTGAATAAATCGTCGGTAATGCCCGTTAATTTGCGCACTTCATCAATGCTGAGGCCGCAGAAATAACTCATTCTATGACACAAGTACATGTCATGTTTTTCGTTGCCAGCTTCTTCGGGGGTATGGGTTGTAAATACGAGTTTCTCTCTAACTTTTTCTACGCTTTTATATTTGTTGAGTAAATAAAAGGCAGATGAAATACCATGCGCTTCATTTAAGTGATACACGTCGGGGTTGAAACCTAGTTCATCAATTAATTTAGCGCCACCTACACCTAGTAAAATAAACTGTGCCACTTTCGTTGCAACGTTGGCGTCATAAAGGCGGTGTGTAATGGTTTGAGAGATATAATCATTTTCCGGTAAATCAGTACTTAATAAAAAGAGCGGCGCACTTTTAAATGTTTCTGGATTGAGGTAATAGGCTTTTACCCAAACCGGGTGCTCATGAATTAAAATTTGAAATTTGATGCCAGTGTCTTCTAAAAAACTGTATATCTTTTCCATGAAAGTGACCTGCAAGGTTTGGTCTTGGTTACGCGCTTGATCGTAATAGCCATACTTCCATAAAATACCAACTCCAATCATGTTTTGACGAAGTTCATATGCACTACGAAGGTGAGAGCCTGCTAAAAAGCCAAGTCCACCACTGTATATTTTGAGTGGTTGATGAATGGCAAATTCCATCGAAAAATAGGCCGCTTTTTTGCTGTATTCTTCGGCAGGCTGGTACGGCAATTGAAAATTCGTAAAAGACATAAAGGCAGTTTAAGTGCTTAAATAGGGTCGCAATATAGGGGAAATATTTAAAATGTACTTTGTACACATTAAATTGTGGGTAAACTGTCTTATTTGCGCTTTTTTTTGCTTTTTGAAGGCTTTTTTCGGGTAAAACTGTCGTCAAAAAAGCATTTGATGCCCCTATGGTTACCACAGGTTCCTTGCTCTTTTACCCGAACCGTATTACCAGCAAAAGAAAAATCAATAATGCAAGGGTCCCCATTTTGCGTAAATTGCCCGGCTGTTTGTGAAGACAAGGTTAGTGTACCTTTTAATTCACCAATACAATCGGCGTTGTTTTTTTCAAAATGAATAAAAAACAAATAAGTTTTGGCGTCTTTACCATCCCTTATTGAAATAAAGTTTTTTTCATTTCTTGTATAGTCGCCACTTAGTTTGGCAAGGCTTGGTAAAGTATCTAGTGGATTGATGATAATATTATTTTCCGGAGTTTCATTACTATCATTCACTACTATCATAAATCCGGCGCCTGCATTAAATATCCATCCTGATCTAGAAAATTTGAGTTCTTTGTCTTTTGAGTAGGTTTCTTTACTAATTACAAATGTGGGCTCTTTATTGATTGATACAAAGCGCGCATACCTGTCTTTGTTTTCGTTATTGAGTAATTCTTTATTCCCTAAATATTTTAATTTTTCGTCAGTTACATATACAAAAAGCTTCGCTGTTTTTTTACTTTTAACAAGAATCAAAAAATATTTTTCTGTTTCTTTTTCAATCACGCCCACTGGGTAAATGGTTTCTTTTTTTTCATTTTTAACCATTTGTTGCACCGCAGAATCAGGCATAAATTGAAGTAATGCTTTTACCCCAATTTTTAAAGTATCTGCTTTTTTTATAAAATCGGTATCGGCAGCCGAGTAGTTGCCTTTGATAGGGGCAAATGCTTTCACATAGTCATCTGCTTTAATGGTTGTTTCTCCAGAAAGGTCAAGGGCTTTATTGGAACAACCCCATAAAAGGGAGAGGAGGCAAATGGTCAACAACTTCTTCATACCTATAAAATTATATAAAATAACGGCTTAATGCGCATGCAGGTTTAGAACTTTGACATTACGAACCAACAATTGCATAAATTTGTCTTGAACCCAATTTTACCAGAACCCCATGATACATCAAAACCCGTCTTTAAGCGAAGTGCACGAGTCGATAGACACGACGCTTCCCCGAAAAGGATGGCGCCGAATACTCGCTTATTTTGGGCCAGCTTATTTGGTGAGTGTGGGTTATATGGATCCAGGAAATTGGGCCACCGATTTACAAGGTGGTGCGCAGTTTGGATATCAACTTATTTGGGTTTTGTTACTTAGTAATTTAATGGCGCTACTACTGCAAAGTTTAAGCGCCCGTTTAGGTATTGTGCGTAGGCGTGATTTAGCCCAGGCCAATAGAGAAACCTATCCACCCGCCGTAAATTTTTGCTTGTATATTTTAGCTGAAATTGCTATTGCTGCCACCGATTTAGCGGAAGTAGTGGGTATGGCTATTGGACTTCATTTGTTAACCGGACTTCCGCTCATTTGGGGTGTAGCTATAACTGTTGTTGACACTTTTTTATTTTTATTATTGCAGCGTTATGGTATCAGAAAAATGGAAGCATTTATTTTAGCGCTTGTTGCTACAATTGGGGTTTCATTTTTTATTGAAATTTTAATTGCTGATCCTAATTTAAAAGAAGTAGCCACTGGGTTTATTCCAACACCTTTAACAGACGCCTCCTTGTACATTGCGGTAGGTATTATTGGCGCCACGGTAATGCCACATAATTTGTATTTGCATTCGGCACTGGTACAAACCAGAAAAATTGGTGCCGATACAAAAAGTATTAAGCGTGCACTTAAGTATAATTTTATTGACAGTCTTGTGGCACTCAATGCTGCATTTTTTGTGAATGCTGCCATACTCGTTTTAGCGGCTACCGTTTTTTTTAAAACAGGTAACACAGAAGTAGCCCGTATAGAAGATGCACACCGTTTATTGCAACCATTACTGGGTACCCATTTAGCACCTATTTTATTTGCAGTGGCACTTATTGCTGCCGGGCAAAGCTCGACAGTAACGGGTACCCTTGCTGGGCAAATAGTAATGGAAGGTTATTTGCAAATTCGTTTAAATCCATGGCTAAGACGGTTGTTAACACGCCTGATTGCGATTGGTCCTGCCGTATTTATTATTGGAATATATGGCGAAGGAAAAGTTGATGATTTACTGGTATTTAGTCAGGTGCTATTAAGTGTACAACTTGGATTTGCAGTGATTCCGCTGATACATTTTGTTAGCGACAAAGAGAAAATGGGTGTATATGTTATCAGGCGATGGGTGCAAATAGCTGCCTGGTTGGTAGCACTTATTTTAGTAACACTCAATGGAAGATTGGTATTGCATGCTGCCATTGATTTTATAAATAGTGATGCTACTATATTGGCCAAAATTGCTGTTGTGTTTTTACTGATAGGCTTTGTGGTACTTTTTTTAATCATGACTTTTTATCCAGTCTTTAAAAAGAAACAAGTTGATTTATCTACCATGCATGGAGATATCGCATCACTAGAAAATTTAACAGTAAAGCCAACCCAAAAAATTGGGATTGCATTAGATTTTACCCTCGCCGACGAAAAATTAATTGCGCATGCACTGGCCCAGGGGCAACAGGGGAGTAGCTACTTGTTAATTCATGTGGTGGAATCGGTGAGTGCCCATTATTTGGGTGCTGCCAGCGATGATGAAGAAACCAGGTTGGATCAAGAAAGGCTGTCGTTGTATCAGCGGCAATTGGAGCAAAAAGGGTATGAAGTAAGCACCGCCCTGGGCTTTAAAAATAGGACGGCCGCCATTGTTAAAATTGTGGCCGATAATAAGGTAGATATGCTAGTGATGGGGGCCCACGGGCATAAGGGCATTAAAGACTATATTTTTGGCGAAACCATTGAATCGGTAAGGCATCAATTAAACATTCCAGTATTAATTGTGAACGTTTAATGCCCTATAAATCACTACCTTTGTGCCCGTTAAAACTAAAAATTGAATATCATGGCACAAAAAATTAAAGTGGCAAATCCAGTTGTTGAATTGGATGGTGATGAGATGACACGTATCATCTGGAAATTTATCAAAGACAAATTAATTTTACCCTACCTAGAAGTCGATATTAAGTATTACGATTTGGGTATGGAATATAGAGATGAAACCAACGACCAGGTTACTATTGAAGCAGCTAATGCGATCAAGCAGTATGGTGTTGGTATCAAATGTGCTACGATCACGCCAGACGAGCAAAGAGTAGAAGAGTTTAAGTTAAAGCAAATGTGGAAGAGCCCGAACGGAACCATCCGTAACATTTTAGATGGTACTGTATTTCGTGAACCTATTGTATGTAGCAATGTACCCCGCTTAGTTCCAAACTGGACAGCACCTATTTGTATTGGTCGTCACGCATTTGGTGATCAGTACCGTGCAACAGATTTTGTTACAAAGGGTAAGGGTAAATTAACGGTGAAGTTTGAAGGCGAAGATGGAAACGTTCAAGAATTTGAAGTGTTTAACTTTAAAGGAGACGGCGTTGCCATGGCTATGTACAATACCGACGAAAGTATTTTTGGTTTTGCTAGAGCTTGTTTTAACCAGGCGCTTGTTAAAAAATGGCCTTTGTATTTATCTACTAAAAATACCATCCTTAAAAAATACGATGGTCGATTTAAAGATATTTTTGAAGAAGTATATCAAAATGAGTTTAAAGCAAAATATGCTGAGGCTGGTATCACTTATGAACACCGCTTAATTGATGATATGGTAGCGAGTGCTTTAAAGTGGAACGGTAATTTTGTATGGGCTTGTAAGAACTATGATGGTGACGTACAGTCTGATACCGTAGCACAAGGTTTTGGATCACTTGGTTTAATGACTTCTACACTTGTAACACCGGATGGTAAAGTAATGGAAGCTGAAGCAGCACACGGTACCGTTACGCGTCACTACAGAGAACACCAAAAAGGAAAGCCAACTTCTACAAACCCTATTGCATCTATTTTTGCATGGACCAGAGGTTTAGAATTTAGAGGTATGCTTGATAACAACCAGGAGCTAATTAATTTTTGCCATGCACTAGAAGCGGTTTGTGTTGAAACGGTAGAGAGTGGTAAAATGACCAAAGACTTAGCGGTTTGTATCCATGGTAATAAAGTAAACCATGGCGAACATTATTTATATACCGAAGAATTTTTAGACGCGCTGGATCAAAATTTAAAAGTAAAACTTGGATAATATCTATGGTATAACAGCATAAAAAAAAGACGTTGAATTTTCAACGTCTTTTTTTTATTTTAAATACCTTTTGATTTCTTTTTCTACATCACGCGCTTTGATGGTTTCACGTTTGTCGTGTAGTTTTTTGCCTTTGCCAAGTCCTATTTCTACTTTTACTAAATTTTTATCTGTAAAAAAAACGCGTAGTGGCACAATGGTGTATCCTTTTTCTTTTAAGCGCCCTTCAATTTTTTTTAACTCCTTTTTATTGAGTAGTAGTTTGCGGTCATGAACAGCAATGTGGTTATTGGCAGTTCCATGGGTGTAGGATGCAATAAAAAGTCCGCGCATCCAAAGCTCACCATCATCAAATAAACAAAAGGCGTCGTTGAAACTTAGTTTACCATCTCTAATGGATTTTACTTCGGTGCCAAGCAAAACAATGCCAGCCACATATTTATCTTCGATGTGGTAGTTGAAATACGCCTGCCGGTTGTTCATTTCGTTTGCCATGGGATGTATATTACCCCTTAAACAACACCGCTAGTTGAGCTAGTTTTTCTTTTAAATTTTTTCGCTCTACAATGAAGTCTAAAAATCCGTGTTCCAATAAAAATTCACTTCTTTGGAATCCGGGTGGTAAGTCT
>Ga0222713_10001424_pt1 | contig 26807 bp, 47 predicted proteins | sample C33_649DmetaG_FD_165061 | JGI IMG/M metagenome (GOLD analysis project Ga0222713, IMG submission 165061) | Estuarine water microbial communities from San Francisco Bay, California, United States - C33_649D | ecosystem: Environmental > Aquatic > Marine > Unclassified | place: USA: California... | reverse complement strand
TCTCTCCCTCAGGCAGCTTCGGCACATTCGCACGGGCAATCGCCCTAGGCCTAGCCTCAGGTAACTTCTCGCTCACAAAGCGATTGATCTCCTTGTCCCTGTGCATGTGCATGATAGCCGCGATCTGCGCCTCATACCGAGTCGCCTGATCCGCTTTCACATTGTAGGCCGGAACTACGATTTGCACGATGCGTCTCCTGTGGCTGGCTTCTCTGCCTCCATTTTTACAACAGTAGTGGCAAAGCGAAAGCCACGCACAAATTGGGCGTCGTCTCCGAGGTCTTGAACGAGCGACTTCAATGTCCGCTCCATAAGTCTCATCAGGCTTTCTGCGTCTACGCGCTTTTCCATCTTTTCATCCTCCTCGGGTAGTATTCGTCCAGCTTCCCGTCCTCGACCGCACACCTCAGTAGCTCACGGGCTACGTTCGAGAAGGGCTCTCGACATCTGTTCGCATGGGCATTTATGGCGTCGAAGACATGTTGGTCCATCATGATGCAGATGCGGGGGTCGCTGTCGTCTGTCAGATAGTGGCCTTCTGCCATCACACATCCTTCCACGGGTCTGGGTTCTTCAACGCCTGCGTGATCTTCCTGATCTCCTCCGCCTTGGTCGTCATCGGCCCGGACAGTTCAGGGTCCACTTGCAGCAGCCGGTTCGCGGCCTTGCTCCACAGGTCACGCCAATACTCGGCGCGCTCCTGCCAGAACGTGGCTTGCTGCCGCAGCTCTTGGTTCTCGCGCTTGAGGTCGTCGATCTGATCCGCAGCGGTGTGGTGCATGTCAGGCTCATAGGCTGCATGGTCGCCGAGATCGCGCAGGCGCTTCACCAGTTCCTCGTCGGTCATGTCTTGTCTCCCTTCAATTCTGCGATGATGCGCGCACGATCCACAGGGTGAGACAACGCTTCAATGCCATATTGTTTTTTCATGTAGGCACTTGCCGCATCAAGAGTTTCATCCACCGCCTTCGCCAGCTTGGCCTCCAACGCCGCGATCCGCGCCTTCGCCTTGTCGCGCGCCGCACCCAGCGTCGCCGTCACCAGATCGTCGCGGATGTATTCGGCGACGTAAGCACCTTCGCCGGGGCTTTGCCCGACGAAATATCCAACCAGCGGCCCATCGTGAAATGCCCAAATCCGTTTCGGTGTTTCACTCACAGCTTGCCCTCCAGCCGAACAATCGCACGCTTCGCCGCATCAACATACTCAGACTTGGGGATGCCGTGCATGTAGTCGGGGCAATACGTCTCAATCGCATCAAGCAGAAAAGACAGCACCTCAGTCGGCTCGCTCAGCTTTTCGCTCACAGTCAGGTCAGATGCCTTGTCCAGTAGATTTTTCATAGCTTTCCTTGCTCCATCTTCTTGAACACAACTTTAAAGGCCTCGATCACGGCCCGCTCTACTTGCGCCTCGGTCATTTGCTCACCTCAACAGGGTAAATCCGACCCTCTTTCAGGTTCCCGTCCCGGTCGAGATGGAACGCAGGGACCTCAACCCACTGCCCGTCAATGAACTGATCAAGACGCCAGCGGAAATTGTTCGTCAAGATCAGCGGCCCAGCGTCGTAGTCGAGCATCCACTCGACCACGCGGATCGTGCCTTCCTTCACTTCCTCGGTCATTTGCTCACTCCCAGATTGCTCGGCCTCATCGGCGGAATCAGAACAGGCTCACGCACCGCACGCAGCCCAGCAGGTCTCGGCGGCGGGATCGGCACAGGGTAGTGCAGCCTATGCGTCTCGCATGTCGTAACCGCGCCGGGCTCCTCATGGGTAATCAGACCCTGCACCATTCGGCAGTGATCCATCTCGGCATAGACACCGACATACCCCTGCCAACCCGTAGACAGGCCGACAGTCAGGATCGTTACACTCAGAATTGACATTCTTCTCCCCTCCCATATGCAGGACGGCTCACCTCGCTCGGGTCGCGCTTGTCTGGCTTCTGCAAGAACAACTCACGCTCCAGCAGCTTGGTGCCTAAACCCTGCTGCCGCAGTTCCTCCTCCAGCCACGAAGGCAAAGGTTCCTCATGCGTCGCCATCACACGCTACCTCCCCCCAACCCCAGCACTCCTCGCACACGTCCAAGCGATACGCCAAGTCAGCGTTGGGGCCAGAACCACGGACATACTCAACCTCAACCTCCCCTGTGCCGTCACACTCCTCGCACTTTTTGAAGGTTTTACCTGCGTCACGTTGTCGCATCGGTGTCTCCTGTCGTCTGCTAGAATCGTCAAGACATGGGCATACTACGGGCACGAAATGAGCATGTCAAGGGGGTCTGGAGGGCCTACATATTCCGTTTTAGCGATATGTAGGGAGTTGATACAGAAGGGTCATGTCGTTGTTTTTCCTACATGTGCCCCAAAAAAATGATAGGCCAGCAACCGCATGAAGGTGCACGTTTTAATCGGGACGAAACTATTTTTTTTCGTAAGTCACTGAACAGAAACAGTTAAAACGGTTGGAATCCAGAACAATGGAACGCTGATACAGAAGGCCCATGTGCCCGAAAACGTTCGGGATTTTTGAGAATTTTTTTCATTCCAACACCCTACATCCCTAGCCCTTAATGGGCTATTAGGGATGTAACCCCCGGAGGCCGTAGGGCCGGGGTTACTCGTCCCGGGGACGGGATTGACGTAGCCGAACACAGATGCCATAACTCCAGAACGGCAGTCGAAGCAGGGCAAAACGCAGCGACCGCCATGGCACCCGAAACGCCAGCAAGCATCGGAGATACACAATGCCCGCCAGAAAATACCCCAAGCCGCTATCCACCAACAAAGATCGACAGGTCGATCTCAAGGAAACCCCCAGCGTCGGGGACACCTTCCTTACATCCTATGGCAAAGCCAAGATCCCGCTCTTCCTCGTCGTCACAGACGTGGCCGAATACGTCCGAGCCAAAGACCAAACCACCACACACGTCATCGCCTTCCAAGACGAAGACAAGAACTACTACTCCTCAGGCCTCTGCTCGAAGTCACTCGCAAAGCACGGGCATAAGAAGCCAGACATCTATCGCCAACGGAGAGCCAACAGCTTCGCTCTCCCAGAACAACTCGCAGCAGCAGAACCCATCGGGCCAAACGGAATGTCCGTGCGCCTGAAACACGTCCCAAACATCGGGGACATCTTCTGGACCTTCCCAGACAACGACAACACCAAGCCCAAGCTCTACGTCAAAGTCACCAACGTAACACCCTACATCTCTCGCACAGACGGGACCCAAAGATACCTCATCACCTACACCTGCAAGGACAACAAAACATACTCCTCACAACTCGAATCCTACAAACTCGTCAACCTCTCAGACGATCCATACGAACACCGCAACGCACCCTACACACAAGCCAAGAAGAAAGAGACGCAAGATGCCTAAGGTAGGAGAACCACTGCCTGATGGACGAAAGCGCCTCACACCACAGCAGCAGAAGTTCCTCGATAACTATCTGCATCGGGACATGACGCAAACCGCAGCAGCTAGAGACGCAGGCTTCGCTCACCCGAACGTCTATGCCGTCAAGCTGCTCAACAACCCGCTCATCCAAGAACGCCTCGAAGAAATGCGCGACGAAATGCGCGCCAAGTTCGGGGTCACAATCGAAAAGTCCGTTCGCGACCTCAAAGCCATGCGCGACCAAGCACTCCGCGAAGGCAAGATCTCAGCCGCCATCAAAGCCGAGGAACTACGCCTCAAAGCCACTGGCCTCCTCGTCAACAAGTCCCACGTTACCCACGAAAACGTCGACTCCATGACCAAAGAACAGATCATCGCGAAGCTCCGCGAAGTCATGGAAAAAGCCCAAAATCGCATGGTCGATGTAACCCCAGCCGAACCCGAACAAAACATCATCGGGATCGAAGACCAGCGGTTAGCAGAATCTAACTGAACCCGGGGATCGGGGGAGGGGGAAATAATGCGCCTCTACCCCACCCCCATCGGGCCCTCGATGTTCGCTTTTTTTCGTTTCGGGGCCAAAACGAACGCAAACGAACATCGGGACGCGCAAAACGAAAATGCACGAACATCTCGGGCGTGCCATTGACACGAACAATTGTTCGCGCCATCCTTCAGGCTCTGTCGAACCTCCCAGACTGCCAACCTGACCCCGCTTCGGTGGGGTCTTTTTTTGTGCTTGACACATGCCGAGATCGGGCATATAACGGGCATACGTTCTAGCAAACGGAGACAAACAATATGAAATACATCGTGACATGGTGCCCGGTTGGCGAGGGCTTTGAGATCCTGACTCTGCTAAACGGCGATGAGACGCTGACTGTTGAAGAAATCATGAAGCGGGCATGCGCCGCAGAAGATATCGACCCGGAGTGCGAATATGTAATTTGCAGCATTGTCCGTGCCGACAACATCGAAGTGATCTGCTGAGGAGAGGCAACGATGGCTGACTATAACGGATGGACCAACAAGGAAACGTGGCTCGTTAACCTGTGGCTGGGGGCTAATCTGGAGGTTGACCAAGAGTCATCAATCCAGATCACCGCTGACTACATCGAAGAGCTTGTGGAGTTCTTGCTTGAGTATGACATCATGCAACATGGGTTCGTGCGCGACTTACTCAACTGCGCCTTGGGTGAGGTCAACTACGACGAGATTGCGGCGCACTACGCACGGGAAGAGGAAGACGCATGAGCGACAGAATGCTCTACATGGCCTATGGCATGAACACGAATCGGGACGCGATGAAGGTTCGCTGCCCCGCTGCCGAGCCGCTCGGGGGGTTCTATCTCCCCGAGCATCGGGTCGTCTTTCGGGGTGTGGCAGACATTATTCGGGATCGGGACAGCGTGGCCCCGGTCGTCCTCTGGTCCATCACCCCAGCTTGCCTACGGGCGCTCGACTACCTCGAAGGGTATCCCCGCCTTTACACGCGGGAGCAGATCAACGGGGGATGGTGGGTCTACAAGATGAATCGCAAGGATCGGTTCGCCGAGCCGTCCGCTGCCTACTATCGGATGATCGAGGAAGGGTATTGGGACTTCGGGCTGGACGATTGGCACCTCAGGGCTGCGGCTGCGGAAGCAGCGTAAGAAAAAGAGGGGCGCACATCGCGCCCCTTTTCTCCTGGCTAACCCGAACAATTGTTCGCTGCGCCTCAGGACATGGGCGTCCAGAGGGGCTGAAAAAAACATGTTGACGCATGCTCGGATCGGGCATATAACGGGCACACTCTAGCAGAGGAGGATAAGCGATGTTTCCCATGGACGAACTATCCGACATCATGCCGACGCGCGAGTGCATCGAACGCGAGATGGCATTCTGGGATGCGTTTGATCGAGCAGAACGCTCGGGCAAGAGCGAGCAGGATTGCATCGAAGCAGGGAATCGGGCTGTCGACCAGTATGATGCGAAGACCTATTGACACATGCCCGAATCGGGCATACGGTCAGCATACTACCTAGCAAACGGAGGACACCATGCAGGAAGTAAAGCAATACGGCGGCTGGATCATTGAGAACATCATGGACAGCACGCTCTTCTGGTCGCGCGAGAACGGATGGACCAAGACGCGCTTTGATACTTTCACGGATGAGGATCGGGAGGCATTCGTGAAGCCTCGGGAGGGAGACTGGAGATTCGTGGCGTGGGCAATCTCCTGATCGGGATCGGGATCGGGATCGGGATCGGGGCGGAGCAATCCGCCCCTTTTCTTTTGTCCGACCCATGTCCGACCCCGCCCCGCCCGCCCCATGTCCGACCCTTGTCCGACGTTCGACCCGAACGAATCAGGAACGAACCCGAACATTTGTTCGCCCTCGATCGACGCTAACCCATTGAAAACAAAGGGAAAAATAGGGTATTGACAAGCTTGCCCGAAACGTGGGATTTAGGGCATGCGGCAACCGCAGGACGCCGCCTGACCATAGCAACAGGAGACAGAGACCATGGCCCACCACGCTTTCGGAATTGAACTTGAGTTCAGCAACGTCACCCCGCGCCAGATAGAGGCAGCCTTCGCCGCGCATGGGATCGAAGGCATGATCGCGAAGCTGGACGGAACGCCCACCGTCACAGCCGAGATAAACTTTCCCCCGCTTGCCGTTTGCCCGTTCGCATGGCGCTACATCCGCAATGTGATGGAAGCCCTTGCGAGCATAGGCACCGACGTGAACGCCGCATGCGGCATGCACATACACGTCAGTAACGCGCCCCTTGCCGATGGCGTCACGCCCGCATCATTCAGCCGCCATTGCATAGAGGCAGTCCACAACCGCCAACCCATCCCGGCCCTATTTGGCGAACCGCTGGACGCCATCGCCGTTCGCGACATCGTCTTGCGCTACACCGCCGCGCAGTCCCAGATTAACGCGATGCACCCGCCCAGCCGCACCAACAACCGCCACGCTCTGCCCCTGACCGACCGCATCGCGCGTCTGACAGCCGCGAGCACCATCGTGGAGCTGACAGCCGCGACGCACAACAAGTTCAGCACCGTGAACCTTATCCCATGGTCGCGCGGCACAATTGAGTTCCGGCAGGCAGCGAGCACCACCGAGTTTGAGAAGGTGGAAGCATGGGTTTTGTTCGTGCTCAATCTCATCCGTTGGACGACGACCGAGCGCCTTGACCGCAGCGCGACCGTCACCACCGAGCACACCACGCCCGAGCGGCCCTATCGCGCAGGCAGCCGCATTGACGTCATTTGGCGCGCTTGCCGCAGCGCACCCGGAGGCGCGACTGTCCACGAGTTGATGAGCCTCACCGGCACCAGCGCCGTGAACATCCGAGCCCGCATCAGCGAGATGCGCGCCCAGCATGGCGACGACGCCATCATCACCCACACGCAGCAAGCGAATGGCCACGCATACGGAGACGGAGACGACCTCGCCCGCTACGAAATCCGCGAACGCTGGACCACGACCCAGACCGGAGCGGCAGCGATCCGCGACGGAGTGATGTCTAGCATATGGGCGGGGCTGGACGACGATACCTTTGAATGGTGGCAGAACCGGATCGAATCCCTAGCCCCCCGCCGGCGCGCATAGCGCCGGCCCTGCCCGGGCGGGCGAACAACTGTCCGCCCGGGCTTCACCCTGCCCGCCGGGTCGGGCCGGGTCCCTTGGCGTCGGGTCGGATCGGATCGGATCGGGTCGGAACAGGCCGGGCACCCCCCCTTTTCTAAGAGAACGGGCGCGCTCTCTCTACACCTTGTCCCCCTCGAACGCCCGGGTCCCTTTGGGTCTCCGGGTCCCTTTGGCCTTCCGGGTCCCTAGAGTGTCCCGGGTCCCTACGGGTCCCTTGCGCTTTCGCCACAGTATGCTAAAACCCCCATACTTGTAGCATATGGAGGACAAATCTGATGGCACGGTATGTGGTGAGGTATGGTCAACCTTTTGAGGTTGAGTTGGGTGAGTTTGGCGAGATTGTTGGGCATTTGCGTGCGAGGCACTTGGCTCCGGGTACGTCGGAGGAGGCGTTTCGGAGGAGAGTTGCGATGGAGATGTGCGAGTGGAATGGTGGGGTTTACTATTTTGGGAGCAATGAGATGTTGGCGTTGAGCATGATTGAGTTTGGTTTGTTGGAGAAGTTGTCAGCGTGAGGTGTGTGTGTTAGGTTGGTGGGGGCTAGCTGGCCTTTGAGCGGGGTGTTGAGATGGCTGTGAGGACTGGACCGCAACCGATGCCGGGGATGATGCCTCAGATGCCGGGGATTATGGGCGCTCCGATGGGTCCTCCTCCGGGCATGCCTCCGATGGGCGGCATGCCGGGAATGCCACCGATGCCGATGGGTGGGATGCCTCCTCCGATGCCTCCGATGGGTGGTCCGCTGGGTGGTGCTGCTCCGGGTCCTCAGGGTGGTCGTCCTGCGAGTTTGGGAACGTTGCCTTCGCCGAGCACTGCTGAGCAGCGTGCTGGTTTTGGCGCTGCGGTTGGGGCTGTTGCGAGTGGTCCTGTTGCTGGAGCGTTTCCTGCTGATGTGTTTGCGGGTGGGATTCCGGGTGGGATGATGGACGCGTCGATCCCGAGGCCGGTGGCTATGATGCGTGATGGTGGCGTTGCGCGGATGCAGGATGGTGGTTTGGTTATTCAGCGGAATGCTGATGGCAGTGCCAGCATTTTGTTTCCGGGTGGTGGGATTTCGACTGTTCGTCCGACGCCGGGGATAGACCCTGTTCAGGCTTTGCAGCAGACATATGGCGACAGGATTTCCAGTGTTACATCGAGTGGCCGCACTGCTTCTGAGCTTGCGGCTCAGCAGCGTGAGGTTCGCGCTGCGGATGAGTTGGCTACTGTTGCTGCGACTTTGGCCAATCAGCCGAAGTATGGTGGTGGTGCGGCGACTGGTTTTGATCCGACGCAGGTTAGCGGTTATTTGGGGAGCATGGCTGGCCAGCTTGCTGCGCCTGAGACGTCTGCTGACAGGTATGTTACTGAAGCTGCTTCTCAGGGTGCGAATTACTTGTCGCGTTACTTGCCTCCTGAGCAGGTTGCGGGGATGACGCAGCGACAGTTGTTGGCTGCGAATGAGTTGATGACGCAGGGTGGTGGGGTCAAAGAGAGCAATTACCTTAGTAATGAGGACTTGGACTTCATCTTGAACAAGGCGAATGACTTTCAGGGTGCTGTTTGGAGCCCTGTTGGTCAGGCGATTAGCTTGGGGGCTGGGAGTGGAGAGGCTTCTAGGTATTCTGGTCCGCAGGTATCTGCTGGTGTGACGTCTGGTGGCGCTCAGCCTTCTGGCGGTGGTGGGACGACTTTTGTTTCTCCGTATGAGCCTGCTCTTTCGCCGATTGTTGCGCAACCTGTCCCTGTGAGCCAGCCGGGCGGTGGGATTATGAATGCGTTGCCGGGTGATGTGATGGGGACGTTTGCTGGTCCTATGATGGGTAGTGTGTACCAGCCGACTGTGAGCCAGATTCCTACGTTTGTGAGTGGTGCGAGTGACGTGTTTGGGACGCGTCCTGTGACGTATGTGACGAGTCCTCAGGCGACGATTAGGAGTAGGTTGGGTGAGATTGACTTGCCTGCTCGCCCTGAGAGCGTGAATGTTTTTGACTGGTTGTCTACTCCTGTCGCTGGCTTTGGGGGTACTCGGTGATGATGAACCGTGGCTTAGGCGAGATGTTTTACGGGCGTCGTCCGGTTCAGTATATGCGGAACGGCGGTATTAGCAGTGGGCGAGGGAGTTACGCTGGGTATGATCCTGTAGCTGCGGCGACTAACAGGGCGACGAGTGGTTCTACTGCGGTTGGCGGTGCTTCGGCCTCGAAGGGTGGGATGTCTAGTAAGGATGGCACTGGCGCTGGTGTTGGTGCGACGTCTGGTGGCGGTGCGACGTCTGGTGCTTCTGCGTCCAAGGGCGGCATGTCGAGCAAGGGCGGCAGTGGGGCTGGTGCTGACTTTGCGGATCGCGACAGGGACGATGGTCCTTCTGATTTGCAGCGTGCGATTGCTGAGTCTTATGCTGCTGAGCAGCTTGCGAATGCGGCTTTGGCGGGTGCTGCGCAGTACACTGGTGGCGGTGGCGGTGGTGGTGGTTTGCCTGCTGCCGCTGTGACGCCCGGGACTGTTTCCAGCACTGGCAGGGCTGGTGGCGTTGGGACTTCATCAACATACGGCACAACTGGTATCAGCGGTGGATTTTACGAGGCCCCTGTTTCGCCCGGTTCTGTTGACCGCAGTGGTCGGGCTGGTGGCGTTGGGACGAGTCCTCTTGTCAGCGGTGGATTTTACCCAGCCCTATCTCGTCCTGAGTATGGTGACGTTTATGGCTACATGCCTCCTGCTGTTCAAACGGGTGTTCAAACGTCTGTTGCTCCTACTGCGCAGCCTGAACAGGGTGGCTTTTTTGACGGCCTTGGTCGGTTTTTTGGCGGGATGGCTGACGATATTGCGATGGGCTGGACGCTTCTGACGCAGGGTGAGGAAGGGTTTATCGAGAAGTATGGCGCTGATGCGCTGGCTGATTATCGGCGCCGTTCTGCTGAGACGATGGCTCGCAACGAGGCTGAGGCTGCTGCGCGAGGTGATGACGAGGATGTGTTCGAGGCCTGCCCTGAGGGCTTTGAGCGCGATCCTGTGACGCAGATGTGCGTTCCTGTTGCGGTGAAGGTTGAGGAAGAGAAGCCTGAGGAAGAGACGAAGCCTGAGCCGACGCCTTCTTCTGCTGAGACGTTGCAGGATGTGATTAACCGGATCACGGTTGGCGGCGGTGGGACGCAGCCGATTGTGGCTGGTGGTGGTGGTCAGAATGTGCTGCCGAATGTGGACTTCTTCCGGCCCCAGTTTGGTCCGAGGCGGATGCAGGATGGTGGTGCGGTTGACTATCGTGCGGCTGCCCGTGCTGCGGCTGAGCAGTATGGGATCAGGCCTGACATGTTCGAGCGGTTGATTTTGCGTGAGAGCAACTTTGACCCGATGGCTCGGAGCCCGAAGGGTGCGATGGGCTTGGCACAGGTGATGCCTGCGACTGCGCGAGATCCGGGTTTTGGGGTTACGCCTTTGGCCAATCCGATGGACCCGAATGAGAGTTTGCGGTTTGGTGCGGAGTATCTGAGTGCTTTGATCCGCGAGTTTGGCGGTGATGAGAAGAGGGCTGTTGCGGCGTATAATGCTGGCGTTGGTCGCGTGAGGAAGGCTGGTGGGGTTCCTGACATTCAGGAGACGCAGGACTATGTTGACTTCATTCTCAAGGGCCGTGGGCCTGTTACGGCACCTCCTCCGCGTCCTGCGAATCTTGCTCAAAAAGGGGGGGTACGACAGGCTGATGTCGCGCGTGCTGTAGAGGCGTTGACGCCTGCGCGCAGGGCTCCTGTTGAGGTCCCTCCGATGCGTCCGCGTCCGACGATGACCAGTGGTGAGCGGATGTCTCAGTTGCAGGGTGGGATGTCTGGGGACAGCTTGAGCCGTGCTGTTGACAGTGTTCTGTCCAGCTTGATGAGATGAATGAGCTTAGTGACTTAGGGAAACTTCTGAGTGCGGAGGAGCTACAGTCTGTAGCTCCCATGCTTGAGCGTTTGCAGGCTCTTGAGAGTCAGGAGGTCAAGCAGAAGGACTTCATGACTTTTGTGAAGCATGTTTGGCCCGGCTTCATTGAGGGCGAGCATCATCGTGTTTACGCGAAGAAGTTGCAGGAGGTTGCTGAGGGGAAGCTGAAGCGACTGATTGTGTGCATGCCTCCGAGACACACGAAGTCTGAGTTTGCGAGTTTCTTGTTTCCTGCGTGGTTGATGGGTCGTGACCCGACGAAGAAGATCATTCAGGCGACGCACACTGCGGAGTTGGCTGTTGGCTTTGGTCGCAAGGTCAAGGGCTTGATTGAGAGCGACGAGTTTCGGGAGGTATTTCCGGGTGTCAAGTTGGCGTCGGATGCTAAGGCGAGTGGGCGTTGGAGCACTAATAAGAGAGGCGAGTATTATGCGGTCGGTGTTGGGGGCGCGTTGGCTGGTCGCGGTGCTGACTTGGCGATTATTGATGATCCGATTTCTGAACAGATGGCGTTGAGCCCGAGCGAGTTAGAGAAGGTTTACGAGTGGTACACGTCTGGTCCTCGGCAGCGTTTGCAGCCGGGCGGGGCGATTATCATTGTGATGACGCGCTGGTCTATCAAGGACTTGGTGTCGCGTGTGTTGCAGAAGCAGGCGGAGCGTGGGGCTGACAAGTGGGAGGTTGTCGAGTTCCCTGCGATCTTGCCGAGTGGCAAGCCTTTGTGGCCTGAGTATTGGAAGCTGGAGGAGTTGGAGTCTGTCAAGGCGACGATTCCTTTGGCGAAGTGGAATGCCCAGTACATGCAGAATCCGACCTCGGAAGAGGGCGCGATTATCAAGCGTGAGTGGTGGAAGCGTTGGGAGAAGGATGACCCTCCTGCTTGCGAGTATGTGATCCAGAGTTACGACACTGCGTTCAGTGTGAGCGAGCGTTCTGACATGAGCGCGATTTCGACGTGGGGGATTTTTCAGCCTGCTGATGAGGAGATAGGGATTATCTTGCTCGATGCGGTGAGTGGGCGCTGGGAGTTCCCTGAGTTGAAGGCTCAGGCGAGGGAGTTGTACGAGATCTACAAGCCCGACATGGTGCTGATTGAGCAGAAGGCGAGCGGTGCGCCATTGACGCAGGAGTTGCGTCGGATGGGGATACCTGTGACGCCGTTTACGCCGAGTAGGGGCGCGGACAAGATGACGCGTATGAACGCGTGTGCGCCGATGTTTGAGAGTGGCTTGGTGTGGGCACCTGAGGCGAACTTTGCGGACGAGATGATTGAGGAGTGCGCGGCTTTCCCGAATGGGGACCATGATGACTTGGCCGACACGATGACACAGGCTATACTGCGGTTTAGGCAAGGTGGCTTTGTTGTTGCGCCGAACGACTATCGTGACGACGAGGAAGAAATGATGTATCGTCGTCGCAAGCGTGTCTACTACTGAAGGGATGACGCGATGAAGCCTGAGAAGAAGCTATCGAAGCCGAAGGCTGCGATTGCGAAGTACAACGCGAAGAAGGCTGAGATGGCTGCTCAGGCTGAGAAGCGTGGTGAGATCAACATGCACAAGATTCTGGCCATGAAAGGGATCAGGAAATGATGAAGGGATATGGTAAGGGCGTCTCCGACGCCGACAAGGCCCGCATGGACAAGATGATGGGCGGCGCTTCCGGCAAGGGCGTTTCTGACGCTGACAAGGCCCGCATGAAGCAAATGATGGGTGAGTCTGGCAAGGGGGTCTCTGATGCCGACAAGGCCCGCATGAAGAAAATGATGGGTGAGTTGGGCTACAAGAAGGGCGGCAAGGTTATGGCGAAGAAGATGGCCTCCAAGAAGGGAATGAAGAAATGAAGAGCAAGGGCAAGGCTACTTCTGGCACCCGTCGTGGCCATGGCGCGTATGGGCGTGAGTTGAGCAAGCAGCGCAAGCTGGATGAGGCTGTGATGCGGTTTCAGGGTGAGGACCTTGAGGCTGGCCGCTATGCTGAGGAAATGATGGGCGGCGGCATGGTGAAGGGCTATCGTGGTGGCGGCTGCGTCATGGCTGGCCGTGGCGGCAAGTTCAAAGGGGTGATGTGATGGCTGAAAAGGGCAAGTTTAAGGGCAGCGACGCTCAGAAGTATCGCAGTGCTGGCGCTCGCGGCCCCGGCCCCGGAGCGATTGGCCGCGCCAAGATCCGCGCCGCGAAGGATATTGCCTCAAAGTCGAAGGGTTTTGAGAACGAGGGTACGATCTACGGACTTCGTAACGAGGGGTCTCGTCTTCTTGGTCAGGACTATGGCCGCAAGATTGGGGATGTTGGTGAACCCGGATACTACGCCATGGGCGGCGAGGTCGGCGGATGCCGTGGCGGTGGCGCTGCTCTTCGCGGGACCAAGTTCCGTGGGGTGAAGTGAGCCATGAAGATCGTCGTCGAGATAGATCCTTCTGAATTATCGAAAGGCATCAATCAGGTGTCCTACACGGAGGGCGCCATTCTTGAGGTGCCTGACGAGGATGAGATGGAGGATCTTCTCGAAGACGAAGAGGAAGACGAGGAGGACGAGGACGAAGAGTTCGAGTGTCCTCCTGCTACTCAAGACCCGGAGATGAACGCGGAAAACCGGCAGTATGCTATCGACGAGTATAGCTACGGCCCTGCGATCAAGGGCTGGGAACAGAAGAACTCGAAGTGCGGCATTTGCGAGTACTTCAACGTCAAGGCTGACATGATGTCGTGCATTGCGAGCGGCCTTGGCTTGGAAGATGGTGTTGGCTACTGTGAGCGCCTTGCTTTTGTGTGCTCCGCTGAGAACATCTGCAATGCCTATGAGCCCGGTGGACCCATTACCGACTATGATGACATGGACGATAATGAGGCCATCGAGGGTGGTATGAAGGATGTGTTCTGATTCTGTCAGAAAGAACGAGGTTGGGGCAGGGATGCTGGGTGTCTGCCAGCTTCCCCCTCCCAGAACTGGCGGTGCTTGCGTTCCTCTAAGCCTCCCCGAGTTGAACGCTCCCTGCCCCAACACCCTTTGGGAGATGAAGAATGGCGATTGAACCTGATGTTGGCCCCGGTGGCCTGCCCATGGAAGTGATCCAGAGGCTCGTTGACGAGGCTCAGGGCGCTCCTGTGGACCTCGTTGAGTTGCCTGAGAGCCCGAATGTGCTCCAGATGGACGATGGCAGTGCCATTGTGGGCGAGATCATCGACGAAGAGACCATGATTGATGTGCCTTTTGACGGCAACTTGGCTGACGCCATTGACGACATGGACCTTGGTCGCATTGCGTCTGAGCTTGTTGGTCGCATTGAGGACGATCTTGCCTCTCGCGAGGAGTGGGAAGAGACGTATCGTGAGGGCCTGAACTATCTGGGCATGAAATATGAGGAGCGCAGCGAGCCTTTTGCGGGTTCGAGCGGCGTTGTTCACCCTGTTTTGGCCGAGTCTGTGACGCAGTTTCAGGCTCAGGCGTACAGGGAGTTGCTTCCTGCTGGTGGCCCGGTTCGTGTGGACGTTGTTGGCGCGCAGAGCGAGCAGCTTATGAAGCAGGCTGAGCGCGTCAAGGAGTACATGAACTATCAGATCACCTACGAGATGGAGGAGTATGATCCCGAGATGGATCAGATGCTCTTTTATCTCCCGATTGTGGGCTCGACGTTCAAGAAGGTGTACTTCGACCCGCTGAAAAACCGCGCGATGAGCAAGTTCGTGCATGCGGAAGACCTGATCGTGCCCTATGGGGCGACGGATTTAGTCACTGCGACGCGGATTACGCACCGGATCGTGATGGATGCGAACGAAATCCGCAAACTTCAGCTTGCTGGGTTCTACCGCGACATTGATTTGCCGACTTCTACCTATCCTGACGTCGATATGACGGGGGTGAAGGAGGCTGTGGACGACATTCAGGGCGTTTTGCCGGGGAATGCGTCCACTGACCTGACCATATACGAGGTTCACACCGATCTGGATCTTCCGGGTTTCGAGGATGTGAACGAAAATGGCGAAGAAACTGGCCTGAAGCTGCCGTACATCGTCACGATCCTCAAGGAGACGAACAAGGTCCTTGCGATCCGGCGGAATTACGAGGCTGAGGACGCTTTGCGGCGTCAAAACCAGTATTTCGTCCACTACAAGTTCCTTCCCGGCCTTGGTTTCTACGGCCTTGGGCTGACACACATGATTGGTGGACTTGCGAAGGCTTCCACGTCGCTTCTGAGGCAGCTTATCGACGCTGGGACGCTGTCCAACCTGCCCGGTGGCTTCAAGGCCAAGGGCGCGCGCATTGCGCAAGACGATACGCCGATCCAGCCGGGTGAGTTCCGCGATATCGACATCGTGAGCGGCGATCTGAGGGGCGCTCTGATGCCTCTGCCGTTCAAGGAGCCATCTGCCACGCTCTACAACCTTCTCGGCACTCTGGTGGACGCTGGGCGGCGCTTTGCGGCCATGGCAGACATGAAGATTGGCGAGATGGGCGGTGAAACGCCTGTTGGCACGACCATGGCGATCATGGAGCGTGGCACGAAGGTGATGTCGGCGATCCATAAGCGCCTGCACTACTCGCAGAAGATCGAGTTCAAGCTGCTTGCGCGGATCTTCTCGAAGACGCTTGAGCCGTATCCGTATATGCCCTCGACGGAAGTTGGGCCTGAGATCAAGGCTTCCGACTTCGATGGGCGTGTGGATGTTCTGCCGGTCAGCGACCCGAACATCTTCTCGATGGCTCAGCGGATTGCTCTGGCGCAGACCCAGTTGCAGCTTGTGCAGTCGAACCCGCAGATCCACGGGGGACCGCAGGGCCTCTACATGGCCTACCGGAAGATGTACGAGGCTCTTGGGGTCAGCAACATCGACTCGATCCTGCCGCCTCCTCCGCGTCCGCAGCCGATGAACGCTGCGAAGGAGAACCAGATGGCGCTTCAGGGCGGGATGCTTCAGGCGTTCCCGCAGCAGGACCATCAGGCCCACATGACGGCGCATTTGGCGATGATGTCCACGCCTGCCGCGCAGATCAACCCGGCTGTGGTTGCGTCCTTGCAGGGGCACATTCAGGAGCACATTGGCATGCTTGCTGAGGGCATTGCCCAGCAGCAGGTTCTGGCCAAGTACCCGCCTGAGGTCGCTCAAAACCCGCAGGCGATGCCGATGATACAGGCTGAGATCGAGCGTGCGGCGGCGCAGATCATCGCGCAGCTTACGGAGCAGTTCACGCAGTCTGTGACGCCTGCCCAGCAGCAAGATCCGCTTGTGATGATCCGTCAGCAGGAACTGGCTCTCAAGGGTCAGCAGATCCAGCAGGATGCGCAGGAAACGGCGATGAAGATGGCCGCTGACGCTGAGAGAGAGCGCAACAAGGTTCTTGTTGCCCAGCAGCGCATTGACCTGCAAGATGAGGCTACACAACAACGAGCAGACGTCGCGAGGGAACGCATTCAGGCACAGAAAGACATTGCCCAGATGAATGCGAGAATGAGGGGAGCACGCTAATGGTTTCGTCCATCTACGCCAAGATCGCTGAGCTTATTCGTAGCGCCAAGAGGGAACGCCATGCCGCTGAAGAAGGGATCGAGCCAAAAAACGATCAGCAGCAACATCAGCAAGTTGCGGTCGGAGGGGTATCCGCAGGAGCAGTCAGTAGCGATAGCACTGTCCTCAGCGGGGAAGTCCAAGCCCGGGGCCCGAAAGGCCGGTTCGCTCCGAAAAGCACAGCCACGCCCGCAAAAGAAAATGGGCGGGGGAATCGTAAAAAGGTTCAGTAAGATCGCCAAGCCGCAGAGGTTTGAGGGCGTATTCTAAAAACGCCCATACCTTCTTGCATTCTCCGCAAGTTTGTATAGTTTGCTTGCGGGGGATGTATCATGGATGCGTTAAATCTGGCACAACACCTGTTGAAGACGCTGCGCGAGCGCAAGGCTCGCGTTGGCGAATCGCTGTTGGGTGGCAGCGTGACATCCATGGAAGAGTACCGTTTCGTGATAGGCCAAATACGCGGCATGGCTTACGCGGAAGACGAAATACGCGCCGCGATGAAAGGCATGGAAGAGGAAGATGACTAAGAAGCTCTTCGTTCCTGACCACGTTGTACGCAAGATGGCGCAGCGTGAAGCAGGGGCAAGCAGGCCACTGGATCTTGCCCTTGGCGTTGAAGATCAAGAGGAAAACAAGAACGAGAGCGACCCGTCGAAGTTTGATGGTTCGGTTCTGGACAGATTGCCGCAGCCCACAGGGTATCGGCTTCTCATCATTCCCTACTACCCGCCTGAGAAGACAAAGGGTGGCGTCTACATTCCCGATTCGACGCGAGAGCGAGAGTCGTTTGCCACTGTTGCGGCCTATGTTGTTCGCCTTGGCCCCGATGCGTACACCGACCCGAAGAAGTTCCCTTCTGGCCCATGGTGTCAGGATAAAACGTGGATTCTTATCGGAAGATATGCCGGAAGTCGGTTCAAAGTTGATGGATTGGAGGTAAGAATCATAAACGACGACAACGTCATCGCCACAATCCTTGACCCGACCGACATTTCGTATGTATAATGTGAACCATGGAGAGCAGAATGGCTGAGGCCCAAAAATACGAAGTTGATGACGACGACGAGAACATCGTCGAGGTCGATGCTGGCGAGGAAGACGCTGGCCCGAAGTCTGTTGTCGATGAGGCTGACGACGACAGCGGCAGTGAGATCAGCAACTACAGCGAGAGCGTCCAGAAGCGCATCAACAAGCTGACGCAGAAGCGGCGTCAGGCGATTGAGGAAGCGCAGGCTGCGTATCAGTATGCGCAGCAGGTTGCCGCTGAGAACGAGGCTATCAAGCGCAAGCTGGCGCAACTCGATCAGGGCTATGTGACCGAGTATGAGACGCGCGTTACGTCTCAGGAGATGCAGGCCAAGCGCGCGCTGGCTGAGGCCCATGAGGCTGGCGACTACGAGAAGATCGCCGATGCTCAGTCCGCGCTTGCACAAATTGCTATTGAGAAAGAGCGTGTGCGCCTTCAGAAGGCTCGCTCAGAGCAAGAGCGCGCACAGGCGCAAGCCTACGCGCAACAGCAGACGCAGCGTCAACAGCAGCCGCAACAGCAGCCCGCTGACCCGCGTCTGCAAAAGTGGCTGGCCAAGAACACTTGGTTCAATCAGGATCGTGTGATGACCTCGGCAGCGAAGGCCATCCATGAGGATGTCGTGATGGAGGGGTTCGACCCCAACAGCGACGACTACTATGCGGAAATCGACCGGCGACTTCGGAAAGAGATGCCGCAGAAGTTTCAGGATGCGCGTAAGCCTGCAACTTACGTCGCGCCTGCCACCAATGGCCGAACAAATGTTCGCGCCAAGAAGCAGCGGATTGAGCTAACACCGGGGCAAGTTGCGTTTGCCAACAAGATGAAGATTCCTCTTGAAAAGTTCGCTCAAGAAGTCGCGAAAATCCAGAATAGGAAGGACTGAGATGGACCGGACACCACGCGAGGCTACTACGCGGGAGCGCCAAGAGCGCAAGATGGAATGGCGTCCCGGCTCTGCTCTTGAGGCCCCTCCTGCTCCTGCGGGATTCAAGCATCGTTGGATTCGCGAGTCGGCGATGCAGTTTGACGACAGGACGAACATCCACAAGAAGCGGCAAGAAGGTTGGGAACTGGTACGCGCAGATGAATATCCCGACTACACTGGCCCTGTTGTGGATGAAGGGCGCAACGCTGGCGTGATCGGCGTAGGCGGTTTGATTCTTGCACGGATGCCCGTGGAAATGATCGAGCAACGCAAGCGGCATTATGCCCGTGTCACTCAGAACCAGATGGACGCGGTGGATAATGACTGGATGCGGGACAACAACCCCCTCATGCAAAAGTCAACAACGCGCAAGTCGAGCGTCTCGTTTGGCTCGCGCAGACCCTCAGATGGAGATACCTAAATGGCAAACCAAGATGCCTCCTTTGGTCTTCGTCCTGTCCGTATGCTGAACGGCTCGCCGTTCTCGAACGCCCAAAACCGTTACCGTATCGCTTCCGGCGCTACGGGCGCCATCTATCAGGGCGACCTCGTTCGCCTCGTGACTGGCGGCGGCGTTGTGCGTTACACCTCTGGCGACACCGGCTACATTGCTGGCGTCTTCAACGGGTGCTTCTACACGGACCCGACGAGCAAAAAGCCGACCTTCAAGAACTACTATCCGGGTGGCGTCGCTGCGAGCGACATCACTGCGTACGTCATTGACGCACCGGAGACGGTTTTTGAAATCCAAGCGAACGCTGCCTTCCCGGTTGCGGATCTGTTTGGCAACTTCAACATCGCAGACCAGAGCCCTGTTGGCAGCACCGACAGCGGCGTCTCGCGCGTTGAGCTTAGTGTCACCTCGGGTGCTACGACCATCACCCTGCCCCTCAAGGCAATCGACATTTCGCAAGACCCCGAGAACAGCGATGTTGCCTCGACCAACACCAACGTGCTGGTCATCATCAACAACCATGCGTACCGCGCCGGTACGAATGGCTTCGCGTAAGGAGGGCTGAACTATGGCAATTTCGCGCTCTCAACTCGTAAAAGAGCTTGAGCCCGGCCTTAACGCCCTCTTTGGCATGGAGTATGCCCGTTACGAAAACGAGCACGCTGAAATCTTCGAAACCGAGTCGTCTGACCGGGCATTCGAAGAAGAAGTGATGCTGGTTGGTTTCGGAAATGCTTCGACCAAGCAGGAAGGCGCTGGCGTTCAGTTCGATTCGGCTAACGAAGCCTACACGGCTCGTTATACGCATGAGACTGTCGCTCTCGCGTTCGCGCTCACCGAAGAGGCCGTTGAGGACAACCTCTATGATCGCCTTGGCGCTCGCTATACCCGTGCTCTCGCGCGGTCGATGGCGCACACCAAGCAGATCAAAGCGGCTTCTGTTCTCAACAACGCGTTCTCTTCCAGCTTCCCGGGCGGTGATGGCAAAGCTCTGCTGACCACCGATCACCCGCTTGCTGGCGGAGGCTCGTTTGCGAACGAACCCACCACTGCTGCTGACCTCAACGAAACGTCGCTCGAAAATGCTCTTATCGAGATCTCGACCTTCGTTGACGAGCGCAACATGATCCTTGCCCTCCGTGGCATGAAGCTCATTGTTCCGCCGCAGCTTCAGTTTGTGGCTGACCGCCTTCTGGAATCGACCCTGCGTGTGGGGACCGCTGACAATGACGTCAACGCGATCCGCAACATGGGCATGCTTCCGCAGGGCTACACGGTCAACCACTTCCTGACCGACCCGGACGCGTGGTTCGTGAAGACGGACGCGCCGAACGGGCTCAAGCACTTCGAGCGTGCTCCGCTTCGCACTGCAATGGAAGCGGATTTCGACACGGGCAACATGCGGTACAAGGCCCGCGAGCGTTATTCGTTCGGGTGGTCAGATCCCCGTGCGCTCTTCGGCTCGGAAGGCGCCGCGTAATAACGCATAAAAACAAGGGTTTAACCCGGAATGCCCCCGCTTCGGCGGGGGTTTTCTTTTGCCCTTGACTGAGGCGCGCTGCGATCATAAATTTCCTGTGTCAAAAGCAGGAGTACGGCATGCACTTCCCAAGAACTCGCGCAGAAGCGAAAGCGACCAAGAGCAAGTTTTACTTTACGGGCAAGCCCTGCAAGCACGGGCATCTTTCCCCTAGGCTGGTCAAAGGCACCTGCATGGAGTGCCAGAAGCTCGATTGGGAAAAGCAAAACGAAAGGCGCAAGGACCTGCCAAAGTCAGAGGCGGCTAAAGAGGCTGGCCGTCGATACTATCAGAAGAACACAGAGCTTGTGAAAGCACGCGCCGAAGCGCGCCCGGCAAAACAAAAGCGTGAGTACAAGCGTCGTTGGGACGCAAAGAACCAAGATCGTCGCAACTTGCAAAACGCCCTCTACAAAAGACGCCACAGAAATGCCACGCCGAAATGGCTTACTCAGGAGCATCGCAACCAAATAAAGCACATCTACTTGCAGGCTAGGGTCATGACTAAGCTGACTGGGACAAGATATGTCGTTGACCACATTGTTCCGTTGCGCGGGAAGAATGTCTGCGGGCTGCATGTTCCGTGGAACTTGGAGGTCATGACGCATGAGGCCAACTGTCGGAAGTCGAACACGCTAGCTGATTAGTGGCCCTTTCTTTTTTGGTGGTTGTTCTGTATGCTTTCCGCATCCTGACAGCCCGCATGGTGCGGTCTGACACTGGCCACGACAGGAGACAGACATGGCTACGACTACCTTTCAGGGCGTTGTCCGCTCGTACAGCGGCAAGCCCAAGGGGACTGTTGTCCCCGGCGTGATGATCCAGTCGGTTCGCTTTTCGTGCAACCCGACCGCGACTGCCGCAACCAACGTCCGCATCGGCGCTTCCGCCACGACCGGCAACACGCTGACGCTCCCGGCTGGTTGCATTCCGATCTCGGTTGTCACGATTGGCGCGGCTTCGACAGCTTCCGGCACCATCGACATCGGCGGCACCCCCTCTGGCGGCGCGAATGACCCGGACGGCCTCTTCAACGAAGTCGCTGCTGGATCGAAGGGCTCGATCAAAGGCGCGAATGGCGATCTTGTTCTTGCCGCTGGTCTTGCCGCTGACACCATTGTCACTGCCAGCATTGGCGCTGTGACTGCCACTGGCGGCACATTTACTGGCGTCCTTACCTACGCAATGCCGGACAACGGTGACGAATAATGACCATACCCGTCTTTACCAAGACGGCCACAGGTGACGGGGTTGTCTATGACGGCCCCGTCCGTGTGCGGCAGATCTACGTCCACACGGCAACGAGTGGCAGTCCTGCGCTGACGCTGCACGATAGTTCATCTGCAACGACAGTCTCGCTGCTGACGCTTTCGTTCACGGCGAACGAGACGTCGAACATCAACATCCCTGACAACGGCATTCGTTTTACGCAGAAGGTCTTTGCTGACCTTACTGGCATGAAGCGCGTGACGTTTTTCCTGTCGTAGGTGGCTGATGTCGTCTGGCTCTGTCATACGTTCGATCACGCAAGTTGGAACGTCTGAGCCTTTTGAGCTTCAGGTGGCCCGGGGGCAGATCCCGGGCCATAGATTTGTGCATCGCCAAGCCCGCGTTCCACAAATGTCGAACAACACGACAGGAACCGTCTGGGATGTCAGCGACACGCTTTACCCATGGAGCGCATGGGATACTGCTGGCACGATCACGATCACCCGTGCAGATGCTGCTGACGCGAACAAAAACGTCATCGTCTCTGGGCTGGACGCCGACTACAATCCTGTCTCCACTACGATCGCGCTGACCAACGCGAGCGGGAACACGTCATCCACGGTGTTCAAGCGGCTTGATCTCATCCGCATGAACGGCACATCGACGAATGTCGGCGACATCACTGTACTGAAGGGTGCGACGACTGTTGGAAAAATCGTTGCCGGTGTTGGGCAGTCACTCAAAGGGACTTACACGGTTCCGGCTGGATTCACGGCATATCTGACGCAAGGGGTGATGACCATCCAGAACGGCGCGGATGCGACTGGAACATTTTACTATCGTGTTTCCGGTGACAGGTTTCTGATTGGCCATACCTTTGAGGTCGCCAGCGCAGAATATCATTATGGGTTTACTTGCCCATTCGCGGTGCCAGAAAAGTCAGACATCGACGTTCGCGTGTCCGTGCGCACAAACAACGCACTTGTGACTGCGGCCTATGATATGATCCTCATCAAAAACCAAGGGGGCTTGTGATGTCCAAAGGTGCGATGCCTCCGCGTAACAAGAAGAACTTCCGCCCCACCAAGGCTGGGGCTGGCATGACCGAGGCAGGCGTGAAGGCCTATCGCCGCAAGAACCCGGGCAGCAAGTTGCAGACAGCGGTGACTGAGGACAACCCGACCGGCAAGCGCGCTGCTCGTCGCAAGAGCTATTGCGCTCGCTCCGCTGGTCAGATGAAGGACTTTCCTGAGGCGGCTAAAGACCCGAACAGCCGCTTGCGTCAGGCTCGTCGCAGATGGAAGTGTTGACATGCCAACAGGGAGATCTCAGATGGCGAAGCAAGTGAGAAAGCCCGGCCTCTACGCCAACATCCACGCCAAGCGTAAGCGGATCGAGGAAGGCTCAGGCGAGAAGATGCGCAAGCCCGGCACGAAGGGCGCGCCTACGGCGAAATCGTTCCGTGAGTCTGCCAAGACAGCGAAAAGGAACAAGTGATGACTGTATCCGGTTCGACCGACTTTGAGCTTGATGTCGCTGACTACATCGAGGAGGCCTTTGAGCGTTGCGGCTTGGAGGTCAGGACCGGATACGATCTGAAGACCGCCAAGCGGTCGCTCAACCTGATGCTTGCCGACTGGGCCAACCGTGGCATCAACCAGTGGACGATCAAGCAGCGCAGCTTTACCGTCACCTACAACGATGGCGAATACAACCTCGGCACTGACGTCATCGACATCCTGTCGCTCGTGATCCGTCGCAGCGGAACGGACTATTCGCTGGACCGCATCAGTCGCGACAGCTACCTGACGATCCCGACCAAGTCGACCACTGGTCGCCCGTCTCAGTATTTCCTCGACCGCCAGATCACGCCCAATCTGAAGCTGTGGCCTGTGCCGGAAAACAGCACGGACACGATCATCTACGACTGCCTGACGCGGATGGATGACGCTGACAACTACGTCAACACCATGGCCATGCCGTTCCGCTTCTACCCTGCGCTTGCTGCTGGTCTTGCCTACTACATCGCTATCAAGCGCGCGCCTGACAGGATTGGGTTGCTCAAGCAGATCTATGATGATGAGATGAATCGCGCTATGACTGAAGATCGCGAGCGCGCCTCCTTCTCGGTCGCGCCTGACCTGCGGAGCTACAGGTATGCCTAAGTTCGCTTCCGGCAGATGGGCCTACGGTATCTCTGACCGATCTGGTCAGCGGTATCGTCTGCGCGACATGCGGAAGGAATGGAATGGCCTGCTGGTTGGCAAGGACGAGTGGGAGGAAAAGCATCCGCAGCTTGAGCCTCTCCGCGTTCCGCCAGATCCTCAGGCTTTGCGAAACCCTCGCCCGGAGCAGAACCTTGCCGAGGAGCGAGACATCCAGTGGAGTTGGAACCCTGTTGGTGGGCCGCCCACGACTTCTTACAACCCGCCCAACAACCTTGAGGCTAGGGGTTCTGTTGGCACAGTAACGGTGGTGACGTCATGAGCTTTACCTATGCCCAGTTGAAGCAGGCGTTGCAGGATTACACCGAGAACACCGAGACGACCTTCGTCAACAACCTGAACATCTTCATCCAAAATGCCGAAGAGCGCATTCTGAAGACGGCTCAGCTTGAGGTCTTTCGCAAGAATCAGACCGCTGCCGCGACTTCTGGGAACAAGTATCTGTCTGTCCCAAGCGACTACCTTGCGCCATTCAGCTTGTCCTACGAGAGCACAGGAACGAAAGAGTTCCTGCTCTACAAGGACGTGAACTTCGTGCAGTCGTTCAATCCTAACGCAACGACGACAGGCACACCGCGCTACTACGCGCAGTTCGACATCGACAACTTCATCTTGGGGCCGACGCCGGCCTCGAACTACACAATGGAATTGCATTACTTCTACCGGCCAAGCAGCCTTGTGAGTGCAGGAGACTCAGGGACTACTTGGCTGAGCGAGAATGCAAGCGTGGCTCTCCTTTATGGATCGTTGATCGAGGCTTACACGTTCATGAAGGGAGAAGTGGACCTCATCCAGAACTACACGGCGCGGTTTACGGAGGCGTTGGCGCGCGTGAAGAACTTTGGTGAGGCCCAAGAAGTGACCGATGCCTATCGCACTGGTCTGATTTTGCGGGAGAAAACATGAAGCATCCACATCTGAAGGGCGCGAAAGTAGCCCTTGTCGCCATGGGGCGTTCGCACCTGAACTACTCCATGTCGCTCTGCAACTCTTTTGAGTACGACGAAGTCTGGGGCATCAATGCCATGGCGATCCCGTTCAAGGTGGATCGCCTGTTCATGATGGACCCGGTAACGCGTTTTCTTGACATGGAAGTCACCGGCAAGATGACCGGCGGCATGCGAAAGATCCTGACGGAAAAGCAGCCCTACCCGATCTACAGTTCGACGACTGACGAGCGTTGTCCGTCTGTGGAGCAGTATCCGCTTGAAGAAGTCATCAGCGCGACTGGGCTCTGCTACTTCAACAACACGGTGCCGTATGCCCTTGGCTATGCGCTGTATCAGGAAGTCGGCGAACTCTTCATCTATGGCGTGGACTACACCTACAGCGACATGCGCGTTGCCGAGCCCGGTCGCGCTTGCACCGAGTTCTGGTGCGCGATTCTGGCCAAGTCAGGGATCAAGCTCCAGATCGCGCCTGAGTCTTCGCTGCTGGACACGAATGTGCCGCCCACCCAGAAAATGTACGGATACCATCTTTTGCCTGATCCTCTCTACGTTGACTTCTCTAACAACGATGAAGTGACGATCTCCAAGGTGTCCAACATCATGCGACCGCCGACGCCCGGCGACAGCGAGGATCTTCCTGAAGTAAGGAAGGCCTGACATGTTCACGGGTGAAGGACTGATTGGTTCGCCCTTCGTTGTTACTTCCAACAACGGAGGGCACTCGCCCGAGGCGATTGCAGAACTCTGCGTCAATCGCCTCATTCAGATCTCCGATAAGGCGCATCCAACCCTAAGGGATCAGGCGCACGCGTTCCGAGACCAAATGTTGAAAGTCGTTGTCCATTACGTTAAGATGGCGATGGAAGAAGACCGCGCGACGATGTGCGCTAAGATCCGCGAGGCTGGGTTTCCCGATTTGGCCTCTAACCTAAGGAGACTGTAAAGTGGCGTTCACGGGCAACTTTATGCCGACGTCGTTCAAGAGCGAGATCTTGCGCGGTGTCCACAACTTCGCGACTGGTGGCAACACCTTCAAGTTGGCGCTCTACACGAACAGCGCCAGCTTTACGGCTGCGACGACCGCCTACACGGCGTCGAATGAGGTTGGCAACTCTGGGTCGTACACCGCTGGTGGCGGCACGCTTACGAAGGCTGGTGTCGCGACCTCTGGCACGACGGCCTACACGGACTTTTCGGATATTTCGTTTACGAGCGCGACGATCACCGCTCGTGGCGCGCTGATCTATAACGACACCGCAACCGGCGATCCGGCTTGTGCTGTCCTTGATTTCGGCTCCGACAAGACCTCGACGTCTGGCACGTTCACCGTCCAGTTCCCGACGCCCGGCGCTACGACCGCGATTCTTCGTATCGCCTAAGTAAGGGTCTACAGCGATGGGCCTCATATCAGGATGGGGCCGAGGGACTTGGTCCGAGGGCGCGTGGAGCACCCCGTTACCAGTTGTGGTGACGGGTGTTTCGGCGTCTGGACAAGTTGGGCAAGTTGTCGCGCGTGCTAACGCCACTGCTGTCGTTACTGGAGTATCAGCAAGTGGTGCCATTGGTACTGTTGTCGTTAGAGGAACGGCAAATACTGTCATCAACGGCGTTTCTGGCACTGGGCAGATTGGTCAAGTTCTCGCGTTCCCAGAAGAGCTTGTCATCGTCACTGGCGTCGAAGCAACTGGCGATGTTGGGGCCGTAACTGTTACCGCCTCTGCTGATGTTGGGCTAACTGGCGTCTCAGCCAACGGCGCTATTGGCGATGTCATCGTAACCGGAACATCTGTTGCAGTCCTGACCGGCGTATCGGCGAATGGACAAATCGGCGATGCTGATGCTGTCGGTGACGCAAACGCGCTCGCTACGGGCGTTGAGGCGACGGGTGCCATTGGCATTGCGAAATCTGCCATTGATGCTGATGTGCTTGTTTCCGGCGTCTCTGCGACCGCATCTGTCGGTTCTGTCGTCGCAAGAGGTGGCGCCGTTGCGCTCACAACAGGCGTATCTGCCTCTGGTAGCGTGGGGCAA